>OWJG01000027.1_pt1 | contig 122818 bp, 95 predicted proteins | sample 1732781 | NCBI WGS metagenome assembly OWJG01 (sample SAMN05065753, study PRJEB22554) | human gut metagenome | biome: ENVO:2100002; feature: ENVO:00000062; material: ENVO:00002003 | host: Homo sapiens | place: USA | reverse complement strand
CGAGATGCAGCGTAGTCTCGTGGGCTCGGAGATGTGTATAAGAGACAGCAATTAAGATCATCCTTTCCAACTTTATATAATAATCCCGCACTAGTATATCCTGCCCCTATACCACATAAAATAAATAAATCATTTTTTTTCAATTTCCTCATTCTACATGCATTATACAATGCAAAAAGGGGGCTACAACAGCCATTATACCCATACATATTTCCAATGTAGGTATAATGACTATCCTCTACATTCAACTTCTTCAATGTACTTTTTATATGATACAATGAAAATTGCGAAAACAGATACTGCGAAATATCTTTAGGGCACAATCCATTTTTTCTTAAAAAATCATTCATTTGGTTAGCCCACATATCCGGAATAAAAGATAGATCCACATCGTCATTCATTCCAAGTTTTAAATCCTGATCGCCTCTTTCATTATTTAAAAAGATATTGAAAAAACCATTATTGGGAACCACATCCATGCTATTGTATGAACAGTCAGTTTTATAGCAAACATCAATAATTCCAGTACCTATATCACCATACTCTTTTTCCAAAACTACTGCGGCCGCAGAATCCGAAAACGTTGAATAAGATATCGGATTCTCAGGCATATATATATAACTTCCCATAAATGCTAGTACTACCAATGCAGTATTTATATATATGTTGCTTTTTAGATAACTACTCACTTGATCAATGGCAACAACTCCAGAAGCACAGTTAGCATTTAAATCATACGCCACTTGAACATTTTCCATGTTTAGCCTATTTGCTAATCTAATTGCATTACTAGGTGATAAATATTCAGGGGTATCGGTTGCTACCACGATCATATCAATATCTTCAATCTTAGTATTAGATGAATATATAGCTTCAAGTGCTGCTTTTTCTAAAAATGAAAAATAATCATCATCTAATGACATACTGAATCTTTGTTCTTTTCCCAAAATTTTCATTATGCTTTTTATTCTTACATTTTTATTTGCATAAAACTCTTGCAAATCCTTATAGTCCATTTTATTATTTTGCGGATATGATATTCCAAGTCCTGTTAATAATATACTTTCCATCTTTTCTCCTTTTGCCCCTTTCATACATGAAAGGGGCAATCCACATCAGATTACTTCAATTTTTCATTAAGATAATCAATCCATTCATTCACCACAGGTTCCATGATTATACCTATATGATCTGTAGCAAAATTATAATTACTACAATCAGCAAGTACTTCTTCCCAAGCCTCAGTGTTCATACTAATAAATGAATTATTAGCTTTAATAAGTATACTTGGTAAATTAATTTTCTCTTTTACACAATATCTACTTTGTGCACTAGATAGTGTTCTGAACAAATTAAATTGCTTAATGGATTCTTCTGGTTCCTTTTCATGTAAAACGAAGCTCATATCACCAAAAGAATTTTTAAATATTTCAAATTGATCATTATTATTTTTAAAATATTTAATTACCTCATGCCAAAGCGTCTCTGTATTATCTATGTCAGCAGTTTCAATTTCTGTGCTTATATATTTACGCACAATTTCTTTCTCCTGCTCCAGAGTAAAGTTAAACGGCACTTCCATATCTGCACCCGGATGCAAAGAATCTATAATATTCACACATATGATATTTCTTCTATCCATAATTTGCTTAGCAACTTCAAATGCCCAAATGCCTCCAAAACTCCATCCACACAGGCAAATATTATCTCCACTATCTGTAAGATCTAATATCTCGCTTACATATGCTTTTGCTATTTCTTCAATTGTAATGTCCATCGCACTTAATCTACTAAACCATGAATCAACAACTCCATAGCAATAATAGTTTGGATTAATCTTACTACATAAAGTATAGTATTGCTCAATTTTACCTCTCACTTCACTAAAAAGGAAAATCTTTTTACTATTGTCTGTCCCTTCTTTTATTAGTTTTATATTCTTTACTCTTCCTTTCTGCTCATTATTGCGTTTCAATTTTTCTGTAACCACATTGGCAATATCGCTGATTTTTGAATTGGCAAATATCTCAAATCCAATGTTGACAGAATACATCGTTTCAATTGTTGCAACTACCTCTGTAGCTTTAAGAGAATCTCCTCCAATTTCAAAGAAATCGTCGGCCATACTTACATCATCCATATCTAACACTTTTCCTATGAGATTACATACTTCTTTTTCAATTTTTGTACAAGGATATACTTTTTCATGTTTTACAGATTTCGAAAATACATACGCAGGTAATGCTTTTCTATCCAGTTTTCCATTTCTACTAAGATTAACTTTTTCAATTTGCATATAATATCTTGGTATCATATATTCTGGAAGCATTTCTCCTAGTTTTTCTTTCAATTTGTTTTTATCGATATTTTTATCAGAAACAATATATGCCACTAAATAGTCAACGCCCTCATTTTCTTGAACATTTACTAAACATTCAATAACATCTGCATAGCTCCGTATCGCTTTTTCGACTTCCTCCAATTCTATCCTATATCCGTTTAGTTTTATCTGGAAATCCTTTCGTCCACAAAACTCAATATATCCTGATTCTCTTAAAATTCCATAATCACCCGTTTTATATAGTTTTCCATACTTCTGATGTTTAACAAAAGCTTCCTTTGTCTTATCCTCATCATTACAGTATCCCATGGCAACACCAACCCCACCAATACATATCTCTCCTTTTACGTTTACAGGGAGAATATCTTGTTTAGAATTCATAATATATATTTTTTGATTTGCCAAAGGATATCCATATGGTATACTTGTCCAATGACTTTCAACTTTATCTATTGGATAAAATATAGACCAAATGGAACCTTCTGTTGCTCCACCTAAACTAATTACTTTAGAATTTGGCGCATATTGTTTTATTTTATCAGGCAATTCCGTTGGAATCCAATCACCACTTAATAAAACAAGCCTTAAATCTTTATTTAAAGATTTGAAATGCTGATTTATTAAATTAGATTTTTCCTTATAAGGTAATAAGTTAACTTCAGCCCGATCCATCTTCACACCGCATTCAACAGTATGTATCCAAATTTGACTATTGCTCATATTAAATAAACTCTTGATTTTATCAAAGTTCATATCACCAATGGAACACATTCCCAAATTCAAATACTCACAAATATGCGTAAATAATTCAACCATTATACCGGTATCAATAAATGCATACTCATATCCAGCTCCTCCGTATCGTGGCATAGATACACTCGCATTATAAATAAAGAAAATAGAAAAAGCCGAATTATTAAAGATTTCTTTATTAGTAAAATAATGAGCATCGGCTGTTATACTCTCTCCATCTTTTACAACCGTAAGATTATTGTCAATCGGATTGTAGTAGTACAATCCAGCTTCAACCTTTTCCACTCTATTCGTTTTTACATATACGAATATATCAATTGGGTATAATCCTCCTGCACTTGAGTAATTGTATTTATACTTATTGTTTTCAACCTTTTGTTTGAAAACACTAATAGCTGCTGAAAAAGCATCAAATGGAACTAATTTCTCTGCATCAAACTTTCTGACACTTTCTCTACATGATATCTCTTCCGGAAAATAAATATTATCATTTAAAGCAATTTGTTTTCCCTTAAATTCAAGATGTCTACACATCTGCTGTTTCTTAAAATTATCATATGCCTCCTTTTTATAAATTAAGTCCTGACCATATGTATGCTGGTAAAGTCTGTCTTGTGTAGCAAAAAGTTTTTCTGCTGGTATAATACTGTCAATGATTACTTCCTCAGCAATCATCCTTTCAAATATCTTTTCGAATTCATTATTTGGTATTGTCTTAAAATGCTCTCGAATTTCATTTTTTGTTTTTCCATCTTGAAGGAAGAAATAAAATTCAGGAAATAATTCAGAATAAAAATCTCCATCAAATCTTTCATCATTAATTATCACTGATTCATTATCATCTTTCTTCCATACTGCTAACGGTGACCAAAAGAATTTTCTATCTGTAACTTCCTTTGAAGACACATTGCTATTAGCCCATATGTAATTTCTGCTGTTAGATATATTTTTCATATATTGAATAGTCATATCCATAATCGCAGGAACAGAATTCCATACCGTAATGTTATACTTATTCATGGTTTCAATGATATTCTGAACATTTCTTTGATCTTTAATTATAACTAAAGTTGCACCAGCACCAAACGTTCCAAAAATGTCATAAACTGACAAGTCAAAACATAATGAAGAAATTCCCGCAATTCTATCTCTACTTGTAACATCAAATTTTTGATTGATATCTAAAATAGTATTTACAGCTGCTTTATTAGAGATCATTACTCCTTTAGGATACCCAGTACTTCCTGAAGTATAAATTATATATGCAAGAGTCTCCGTATTAATAGCAGGTGAATGGTAAGTATTAGGATACTTTTCCCAGTCCTTCCAATCTGATACCGCATCCAATACGAGCTTGCATTCACTATTTTTTATAATATAGTTTCTTCTCTCAATTGGATACGTTTGATCCATCGGTACATAAGCTGCTCCCGTTTTTAAAATTCCTAATAAAGCAGCAATTGTTTTATGATCTCTATGTCCAACAATTGCAACTCTCGAACCAACCCCCACGCCATTATCAGACAAATAATTTGCAATTCTATTTGCATCAGAATTCAATTGTGCATAAGTAATATGCTTTTCAACATCAATAATAGCTATATTATTGGGAACTTCTTTACAACTATTTTCAAATAATCCTATTAATGATTTGTCAGGCATTACCTGATATTTATCATTGAACTCTTCAATCATAGCCATTTCAGAAATCGAAAGATTACTAAAAAATTGTGGTTTCGAGTCAATAATATTATTAATGGTTCCGATATACTGCTCGAACATCCTAACAATTAACTGTTCTTCAAAAAGTTCGCTAACATAATCCCAAGAAAGATGTAAAGAACCGTCAAAATCGTTTGCCTGATGATCCAAATAAACTTGTGAAGTCTGCGTTGCAGTAAATTTTTGTACCCCTATAGCTCTATTTGTATTGGCTTCTGATCCAAACAACATACTAGTAAAAACAATCGGCATAATTGCTTGATTCACGGCGTTATCTCTCTTCGCAATATTACGTATAAACTCAATTCCCTCATAAGTTTTATGTTCCATAGCTTCAGCCAATGTTCTCTGTACATTTAAACTTAATTCTACGTAATCACAGCTTTCTGTCATATCTATATCAAGTAACAGTACAGAAGTAAAGTCTCCAACTATTTTATTTACGTCTGGATGTATAGGATATCTGTTAAAAAATGTTAAATTTAATGCCAATCTATCCTGATTACTCCAATCACTTAAGGTTTTAGCGTATGCTGCACACAATATAGCTGAGACGGTTACCTTATGAGCCTTTGCAAAATCTTTGAGCTTATCATATTCATTTTTACAAATGTTCCATGATAAACGTTTAAATGTACGCGATACTTTATTTAAGTTAGATAAGTTAATAGGCAAATCTGGTGCGCTCGGAAAATTATCCAGCTTATTTAACCAATACTCCTTATCTTGAAGGTATTTTGTAGTATTCTTTAATGAATCGTATGCAACCATGTAATCTCTAAATGTTAATTCAGTATTTTCTATAGCTTTTTCAGGATTAAAATAGAAATCCAACAAGTCATTTGCTATTATTTGAATACTTGTTCCATCTGCAATTAACTGGTCAAACTCAACAAAAAGATAATTTCTATTATCCGATAAGCGATATGCTTCAAAATTGAAAAGCGGCCATTTTTCTGTATCAAACACATGGTTTATTAGCTTGCCACGCTTTTCCGTTATTTTTCTTTCTTGTTCTGATTTTGAGAACATTGAAATATCCTCACAATAAATTTTATACTCAGGAACAGATTTCAAAATTTTCTGTTTTCCCTTTTTTAATACTATTGCTCTTAACATTTCATGACGCATTATCGTTTTATTTAATGCCAACTCTAAGTTCTCTATATCCAATTCTGTCTCAAACTCTGTATACATATGAGTAGATAATCCGCCTGAATTCAATGCAGTATTTCTACCAACTAAATATGCCATTTGGATGTCAGTCAAAGAAAACTCATCGTATAGTTTGTCTTTTTCAATAATAACTTCAGGATAAGCAAATGTAACCTCTTGATTCCTATCACCCAATTTTGCAACCAGTCCTGCACTTTTTTCAACTGTACAATTTTCAATAAACTCTTTGTATGATATTTTTACTTTTAAGTTTTTTTCAATTAGAGCTAAAATATTTATCATACTAATAGAATGTCCACCCAATGAATAGAAATCATCTTCAATAGAAAACTCTTGGATACCTAATATTTTTTTCCATATTTCATATATTTCTTTCTCAATAGATGTTTGCGGTTTCTTTATCTCCTTCTCTCTCGTTTTTATTTCCATATTGAACGCCGGTAACGATTTTCTGTCAACTTTTCCATTATATGTAAGAGGTATGTTACTAACCTCAATATAATGATCAGGTACCATATAACCAGGTAAAACCTGCAGTAATTTCTTCTTTATTGCAGAATTATCAATTTCTTTATCTTTAATCAAATACGCACATAGACATTTCTGATTTCCACTGAGATTCTGGTCAATTACTACTGCATCTTTAATTTGAGGTATTTTTATTAACTGATTTTGAATTTCTTCTAATTCTATTCTATATCCGCCTATTTTTACTTGTAAATCCTGCCTACCTAAAAACTTGACCACTCCTTCTTTACATAGTATTCCATAATCTCCAGTTTTATATATTCTCCCTAGACTATGTTCAATAAATGCATCATCTGTCAATTTTCTATCGCCAGAATAACCCAAGGCCACTCCCATACCACCAATATATATTTCGCCTGTAACACCTACCGGGCAAAGTTTTCTTTCGGTATTTAATATATATATTTTTTGGTTTTTTAGTGGCTTACCATATGGTATACTATTCCATTTAGAATCAAGTTCTTTATTTATTTCGTAATAAATTGACCAAATAGCACTTTCTGTTGCTCCACCCAAACTAACAACCAATGCATTTTTAAATTCTTCTTTTACTTTTTTAGGTAAATCTAAAGGAATCCAATCTCCACTAAGTAATACTACTCTAAGTGTAGATTTATCCCCCTCTCCCATGTTATCAACTACAAGATTCATAAGTGCAGGTACAGAATTGTAAATGGTGATCTTTTCATTAATAATTTTCTCGCAAATCGAATTAATATCTTTTGAATCTTGGATTTGTACTAAAGCACCCCCTGCAATATGAATTCCAAAAATGTCATACACAGACAAGTCAAAACACATAGAGGATATTCCTAGAATTCTATCATTTTGATTTACAAAATATTTTTTATTTATATCAAAAATTGTATTAAACGCAGCCTTATGTGTAATTTCAACACCTTTAGGCATGCCAGTACTACCTGATGTAAAAATGATATATGCTAAATCATTAGATTCATTTTTAAGTACCAAATCTTCGCTATCTAATTCCATCCATTCACACGCTGGATACTCCTGAAGAAAAAATTTGGCTTCACTTTTTTCCATAATGTATTTTACTCTTTCTTCTGGATAATCAGGATCAATCGGTACATAAGCAGCACCTGATTTTAAAATTCCATAAATCATAGCAATAGTTTCTGGACAACGTTTAGCTAACACACACACTTTATCATTTCTCTTTATTCCATTCTTTTCAAGGTAATGTGCTATCTTATTAGAATCAATATTAAGTTGTTTATATGTCATAATATTCAAATCCCTTTTTACAGCAATTTGATCTGGAATATTTTTAGCATTTTCATAAATACATTCATATAACAACTTATCAGGTATATCTTGATATTCATTATTGTACTTATTAATAATATTTTTACTAACAGTTGGCAAAATAATCTCTATACAAGCTTCATTATTGATAATGTCATCTAATATCTGTGTGTATGCCTCGAACATTTCATTAATCATATCCTTATCAAAAAGTTCCATGACATAATCCCAACTCATTTTCAAAACTCCATTATCATCACTTGCTTGGAAATCCAAAAATACTTGGGATGTTTGACTTGCCTCATATTTTGTAACTCCAAATGTTTCTAAATGATTAGCCTTCTTTTCGACATTATCAAAAATCATACTCGTAAACACAATGGGCATAATTGCCATATTTTCCATATGTCTAGCTTTTGCAATTTCTCTAATAAATTCCACGCCATTATAATCTTTATATTCTAATGCCTCCATAAGTACATTTTGAATATCCTGACATTGTCTCCAAAAATCACTATTTTTTCTAAGATCAACATCTAGCAACATCGTAGAAGTAAAATCTCCAATCAGTTTACTCACATCAGGATGAAAATTCTGGCGGTTGAATACAGTCAAATTGATTGATAAATGCAACTGATTGCTCCAATATGCGAGTACTTTAGCAAAAGCAGTACATATTACTGCAGATAACGTAACACTATGCGATTTTGCTTCTTTTCTCAATTTTTCAAGTTTTTCTTGACCAAATGTAACCTCAACTCTTTCAAAGTGAGGATTTTTAATTTCTTTAGGAGCATTTAAGTAATTTATCGCTGGTGCTTCTGGGAAAGAATTTATTTTGCTAATCCAATATTCTTTTGCCGCTTTATACTTTTCTGATGTACGAAATTCTTCCATTGCTAACATATAGTCTCTAAAAGTATATTTTAAATCTGGTAAAATCAAATCCGGATTGTAGTAGTATTCCATTATTTCATTTACCAAAATACGCATACTCATTCCATCGCCAATTAGCAAATCTAATTCGACAAAAAGATAGTTTGTATTATGCGGAGTCTTAAAAGCTTTAAATGTAAATAATGGCCATTCATCTGTTTTAAATACATGATGCGACATTTTTTCTCTTTCATTTAAAACCCGTTCTTGAAACTGTGCCTCTGATAAATTGCTATAATTCTCAATATCCATTTTATATTCTTTCGTATTTTTCAGAATCTGCTGCGTTCCATTAGGCAGAATAATAGACCTTAAAACCGGATGTCTATTTATTACTTTTTGCAAACTATCATTGAATCTTCTCATATCTAATTCTGTCTCAATTTCACCATATGCATGAGTCGAGGTCCCTCCCATTTCAAACGCCTCATCACGTCCCATTAAATATGCCATTTGTACATCACTAATTGGAAATGGTTCATACAAATTATCCATGTCACTAGTTTTGTATTCAACTTTTTGTGACACAGTTATATTATGAGTTTTGCTTAACATTTCAGATAATTCATGAATATTATTTGTTTTCAAAAAATCCTTAAATTTTAGTTTTATCCCAAACTGATTTTCAATTTCGGATATTAAATTAACCATTAATATCGAGTTAAGTCCCATTTCAAAGAAGTTATCATAAATGTCAATTTCGCCCTCAGTACTATATACATTTCGGAAAAGTATCAGTAATTTCTCTTCTAAATCTGAATATTGCCTTGCAACATGCTCCTTTGGCATCTTTTTATCCTGTATATTAAGATTAGGCAAATTCTTTCTATCTATTTTCCCATTTTCGGTCAAAGGAATCTCATCTAACTTCATAAATTCAGTTGGTATCATATACTCTGGTAAATATTTGCCCATATATTCAATTAAGTCATTAAGGTATTTTTCTTCCATTACATAATATCCACAAAGAATATCGCTTCCGGTTGCATTCTTTTTAACAGCAACCACTGCATTTTTCATATGAGCATATTTTCTCATTATACCCTCAATTTCACCTAGTTCAATTCTGTACCCATGCAGTTTGATCTGATTATCTTTACGGCCATTAAATTGGATATATCTATTACTGGTCATTACTCCATAATCACCAGTTTTATATAATTTCCCAAATTCTTTATGCTGAATAAAAGAATCATTTGTCTTTTCAGGGTCATTTGCATATCTTTCTGCTACGCCTTGGCCTCCTATGTAAATTTCACCTTCGATTCCACAAGGACATAATTTCTTTTCATAATTCAGTACATATATTTTCTGATTACCCAAAGGATATCCGTATGGAATACTTAGCCAATTTTTATCAACATCCTTAATAGGATAATAAATGGACCATATTGCAGCCTCTGTAGCACCTCCCAAACTAATGACGTCAGCTTTGGGGAATACTTTTCTAATTTTGTCTGGCAGTCTTAATGAAATCCAATCTCCGCTTAATAACACCAATCTTAAATTATTGTTAATAAATTCAATGTGCGAATTGTCCAATAATAAATCCATGGTAGAAGGAATTGAGTTCCAAATAGTTATTTTTTCATTAATAATAACACTACGTACATCAGATATATCTCTCGGATCATCAATTTGTACTAAAGTTGCACCCGTGGACAGGGCACCAAATATATCAAAAACCGATAAATCAAAACACATTGACGATAACGCAATAATTTTATCATTACTATTTACCGAAAATTTGTTAATAACATCAACTATTGTATTCACGACAGCCTTATGAGAAATTTCTACCCCTTTTGGCAAACCTGTACTTCCTGAAGTATAAATAGTATATGCTAGACTAGTATTGTTAAATTTATGTTTTGTATCAACTATCACGTTTCCGTAATCTGATTCAATAGCATCACAATATGTGTTTGAATCGAGAACTATTTTACAATTACTATTCCCTACTATATAAGCTCTTCTTTCATCCGGATATTCCGGGTCTATAGGTACATAAGAAGCACCAACTTTCAAGATTCCAATAATATTGATAATGGTTTCTATACTTCTCGCTGCAATAACACCTACTTTATCATTTGCTTCAATTTTATGAGCATACAAATATGCGGCAACTGCATCAGCTTTTGTATTTAGTATCTTATATGTAATACAATCCTCACCATTTTTAACTGCAATATTATCCGGAAACTTTTTGACAGAGTTTTCAAACAGACTAATTAATGTATCTTCAGCAAACTCTATATCTGTTGCATTAAATTCCCTGTAAATTTCCTCTACATTTGTAACATTTTTAATCTTTTCTAATATACTAAAACTCATTCAATTCACTCTCCTATTCTTCTGTAAGATAATTTAGTACGCCAATATACTGCTTAAACATATCAGTAATCATAACTTCATCAAAGAGCTCACTAACATAATCCCAATTTATTACAAGTTCACCACCTATTTCTCCCGCTTGGTGATCTAAAAATACTTGTGGCGTTTGACTAAGTCCCATTTTAGTTTCGCCAAGCTGATCCCAAGGATTAGATTCGTTATTAAATAACATACTTGTAAAAACAATTGGCATTATAGGTTCACCAATTTTATTCCTTTTATTTGCAAGTTCCCTTATAAACTCGACACCATCATAATGCCGATGTTCCAAATTGGTTAGTATCTCTTTTTGAATTTTTTTCACTCTTTCACTAAAATCATCCCCTTCTTTTAACTCTACTTCCACTAACATTACTGACGTAAAATCTCCTATAATAGAGTCCACCTCTTGATGAAATGGATATCTATTAAACACTGTCAAATTAATTGCAAAGTGTGGTTCATTACTCCAATATGCTAATACTTCAGAAAAGGCAGCACATAGCAAAGCAGATGGAGAAACTCCTAACGACTGAGAGACTTTTTTAATTTTTTGCCATCTCTCTCTGTTATATACCTTCGACAATCTCCTAAAAGTTGGTTTGACAATTTCATTAGGATCATTTACATATTTTAGTTTTGGTGCATTTGGAAACGAATTTAATCTTTGTAACCAGAATTTTTTATCTGCTTTGTAAATATCATTTTTCTTGAATTCTTCAAGTCCCCTCATATAGTCCTTGAATGTAAACTGCAGTTCTGGTAATCGCAAATTCTCATCACGGTAGAATGCCATCCATTCATTTCCAATTATTTGTAAACTACTACCATCTGCAATCAACATATCAAATTCAATGAATAAATAATGCCTTTTGTCTCCTAATTTTAATGCTGATACACCAATTAAAGGCCATTCGCCGGCTTTAAAAACATGATGTGAAACTGTACTTCTTTCTGATGCTATGATTTCCTCCTGTTTACAATCTGACAATTCAGAAATATCTCTAATGTCAATTTTATATCTAGGTACCTGCTTTAAAATATGTTGCTTACCACTTGGTTCAACCACAGCATATAACATTGGATGTCTCGCAATAACCTTATTCAGACTATCTTCCAATCTCAGAATATCCAAGTTTGTTTCTACTTCCATATATACATGCGTACATACACCGCCCATATTAAAACTTTCCTGGCGTCCCAACAAATATGACATCTGAATATCCGTTAACGGGAATTCCTCATAGAGGGTATCCGGTTCAGGATTGACAGCAGGATACATAACAGTAATATCGTTATTCTTCTTAAGATTTTTTATATACTCTGCCAATTTACAAATAGTAGTATTATTATTGAACTCAGAATACTTCAATGAAACAGAAAGTTTAGCATTAATCATATTTACAATTTGTATCATTGCAATTGAATGTCCACCCACTTCGAAAAAATCATCATTAATATTAATTTTTTCAATTCCTAATACATCCGCCCATATCTCTGCTACTACCTCTTCCTCAACAGTATAAATATTATTATCACGACCAAATAACGATATAGAGTTCTTTATAGCATTTGAGTCATTACGTTTTATAAGACTAAGTATTTCCGCTTTTAGCTCTTGAGATATATTTGAATTTTCTTTCTCTATTATTTTTTGCAAATCGCTATACAAATTAATATTTCTTTTCTTAGGTATCTCTACCCAACACATATTCTTCTCAAACGAATATGTTGGCAGTGAAACTATGCAGTTACATTCATCCTGGAAAAGTAAATCCCAATCTACACCTTCTCCTTGTAAATAATTCATAGCGCTCTTCTTATATATATCGTCTTCCGTTTGGGAAAGCAGTAATAAATTTTCTTGTATAGTAAAGTGACTAAATTCCGTAGAAATAATTTGATTTATTTTATATCTCAATTCAGTCAAATCCTTAACCACAATAGCAAATCGTTCGCTATAATGATTTCTAGCATATGACAATGTATAGCAAATATCACTAATATCATAAGTAGTGGGGAATTCTAAAAATTTCTTATATTCCTCCAATAGATTAAACAAAGCTTTTCTTGTTTTAGCTGATAAAATAAATAAATTACTTTTTCTTTTGCTTTCCTTTCTACTATATGTATTTCCTTCTTCAATTACCATATGAGCATTTGTACCACTAAATCCAAATGAGCTTACTCCTGCAATTCTCTTTCTATTATTTTTGTTCATCCACATGCGTCCGTTTTTTTGAAAATAAATTGGTGAATTATAAAATTCTATAGCTTCATTTGGTATAGAAAAATTTATGCTCCCTGGTAAATAATTATAGTTCATCGCAAGAACAACTTTTAATAAACTAGCTGCACCAGAGACAGCATCTAAATGCCCAATTGATGATTTCACACTCCCTATACCACAAAATTGCTTTTTTTCAGTGTATTTTTCGAAAGCATTCTGAATACCTGCAGTTTCTATTGGATCACCTAAATTTGTCCCCGTTCCATGGCATTCAATATAGTCTATTAATTCTGGATCTATCTTCGCGTTATTCCAACAATTAATCAGCACATCTGTTTGTGCTGCAGGATTAGGTGCTGTAATTCCAGCCGATGTACCATCTTGGTTTATACTTGATGCCTTAATTACACCGTATATATGATTTTTATCGTTTTGAGCTTCTTTCAAACGTTTTAATACAAAAACCACAACTCCTTCTCCCCAAACAGTCCCATTAGCATCATTATCAAAGGCTCTAATAGAAAAATCTGGCGATTCAATTCCAATATTCTTTTCATTATTATAAAGTGGCATTAAATTTACTCTTACACCGCCGGTAATAGCAATATTACATTTCTTATTTTTTAGTTCTTCACAAGCCATATGCACTGCAACCAATGAGGATGAACAAGCTGTATCAATTAATAAACTGGGACCCTTTAAATCAAGCAAATATGATATTCTGCTAGGAATAATTGATGTTAAATTTGGCGTTATTGCCATCGCATATGATTCTGGACTAATATTATTGACTATCTGCCAATAATTAAAACGAAAATCATTAGTATATCCAATATATACCCCCGTATTACTTCCCCGAATATCATTTTCGGTATAACCAGCATCTATTATTGCTTTCCATGCTTCTTGAAGAAGTAATCGTTGGTGAGGATCCATTAATGAAGCTTCTCTTGGTGATAGATTAAAAAAATTATAATCAAAATCTTCTATATTTCTCATATATCCACCACATGAGAATTCTGCATTTGGTCCCTTATCAACATAATGTAAATACCGTAGACATCTTAATTTTCTTTCCTGCTCCAGTTCATGAATACAATTTTTGTTCTGAACTAGATTGTCCCAGAATTCAAAAATATTATCTGCATCTGGCAATTTTGCCGATATTCCCACAATCGCTATGTCTTCGTCCTCATAGCATGTATTATTCAAAACATCTACTTTTTGGCTATAGTTTTTGCTCTCAATAAATTGAGCAAGTTGGCAAATTGAAGGATGAGAAAAAACATCTGCAATATTTAGTGAATAGGAAAATTCTTCATTAACTTTGCTTACAAATTTTGCAAGAAGAATAGAATCCCCTCCTATTTCACCTAAATTCTTATAAACATCTATTTTCTCATATCCTGTAAGTTTTTTTATAATCCGTGATAATTTCCTTTCTATCTCTGTATAATTATCCTTTTCTTTTCCATAAAGAGAAACATCCGTATTCATTGCAGCCATTACAACGCTCTCATCTTGAGCATTAAGCTTTGGAATCTCTATCCAAAAATTTCTATTATGAAAAACTGTAATAGGTAAAGGAACTTTTCTTACACACTGTTCTTTATACATCTCACGGAAATTGATCATTTTACCTGCTAAATATTCTTTATATAATTGGGGTAGATTATCATATTTCTCATTAGCATTCTGATCATAACTTCGCCATACATTATCATCATTCTCTCCAAGCAAAGCCTTTTTTAGTTCTTGATAATTCCGAAATTTAATAACTATCCTATAAGGATAATGGTTTGCACAACAGGCAGACGTATAACAAACATCCAACTTTCTAAATGCTCTTATAGATTCAAACTCTTTAATATACTCTCTTTTTCTTATTTTTAAATCATTTTTTTCTCGCCCCGAAAAAACCAAATAATAGTCCGTTGATTCATCATTATCAAAATTCTCTTCTGAATCGTTCTCCTCAATCACCATATGAACATTTGTTCCGCTAACTCCAAAAGAACTTATGCAACAGATCATTTTTTTATCAATGGCTTCTCTTTCTATTGGTATATATAAGGCAGTATTTTCAAAAAAAATGTTTTTATTGGGTATTACAAAATTTGTGAGCGGAGGAATACATTTATGCTGAATAGAAAGCAGCACTTTAATTAAGCTAATTATTCCTGATGCATGCACCGTATGCCCAATATTAGGCTTTGTACTCCCTATAGCACAAAACTGCTTTTTTTCGGTATATCTGCTAAAAGCACGTCTCAATCCTTCAATTTCAATTGGATCTCCCAAATTTGTTCCCGTCCCATGTGCCTCAATATAGCAGATATCTTCCGGATTAATCTCAGATTTTTTCCAAGTATTTACAATTAGATTTTCTTGTGCTTTCTGACTTGGTGCAGTAATACCTGCAGATTTTCCATCTTGATTTATCATACTACCTTTTACAATTCCATAAATGATGTCACCATCACGTTTAGCATCCTCCATTCTTTTTAATATTACGACGCCTACTCCTTCTCCCCATGTTGTACCATCTGCTTGATCATCAAATGTTTTTGTTCGAAAAGTTTTAGATTCTACACCAATATTTGAATTGTTTTTATCTGGTAATATACTAAGCTTTATTCCTCCAGCTATAGCCATATCACATTCATGATTCCGTAACGCTTCTCCGGCAACATGAACAGCTACCAAGGAAGAAGAACACGATGTATCAATTATCATACTCGGGCCCTTTAAATCCCATAAATAAGATAATCTGCTTGCAATAATTGGTCTCAAATTTCCCGTTTTAGCAATATCAATGAAATCATTATCAATTCTATTTATTATCTCGTAGTAGTCCGAGTCATCACCAAATCCTACATAAACACCCGTATTACTGCCTCTAATATTTTCCAAAGAATATCCTGCCCTTTCTATTGCTTCGAATGAAACCTGCAAAAAAAGCCTCTGATTCGGATCAAGCAATTCTGCTTCTTTAGGGGATACTTGAAACAGATTATTATCAAACTCCTCAATATTTTTTATATATGCACCTTCAGGAGAATTTTGATTAGACTCGCCATTTGATGTAAACTTTTTAAAACTTTGAATCCACTTTCTTCTTCTTGGAGGAAGCAAATCAACAGTATCAATTTTATTAACAATATTATTCCAAAAATCATCTAATGTATCTGCTTTAGGCAACTTTACCGCCATTCCAACAATGGCTATATTTATTGGATATTTACTATTTTGCATATATACCACCTGGCCTTTTTAGTATTGAATATTCTTACATACATTAGTCAATTTTTCTTTTACATCAATATAATCTATATCTTCAACTAATGTACTAATCCATTTATGGCATTCTTCATTTGATATCTTTTTTCCTTTTAATGCCTTTATTAGGTATCCAATCATATTCTCTAGAATTTCTTCACAATGATATTCTTCTTTTTCGATCTTCTTTTTTATATTTCTTAATTCCTTAGCACTGTTTACTACTTCTTCCTGATATTCGTCCAAATTAAGATTATAATTTCGAGTACAAGCAATAACACCTAAACATTTGTCAATTAAGAAAATCATTAATTCGTTTCTCAAATTGGAATCTGAAAAATACTTTTTCAAATCATCATAGCTGTTCTCATATGAGTACGCTTGAATCCCTGAAATATTACGAAAAAAATTTGTTAATGTTTTTTTAGGTCCAAATTCAATTATCATTCCAACCTGATTTCTCCGCATAGCATACATAATGTTTTCCCACATAACCGGAGTACTTAACTGTTTTTTTAGTTTATCTTTTATATCTTGTTCACTTTTATATATTTGTGCATCTACATTAGAAAAAATATTTCTTTTTATCTCATGAAAACAATACTTGCTTAACTCACTTGAAAAGATGTCTTCAATTTCTTTCATATACGGACTATGAAAGGCTCCACTTACTTGTAATTTTTTTACAGTACATTTTGGTTCAAAATATTTTTTTGCAGCATCAATTTGTTCTATGCTGCCGGATAGAATATGCTGCCTCGGTGAATTATAGTTAGATACCACAATTGTGGATTCTGATGCAACATGCCTATTACAATATTCTTCAATCTCAACCAAATCCCCATCTATAAGCGCTAACATTCCACCTCTCCTATTAATTTTCCCCATCAATTCTCCACGTTTTTTTACAAGAGAAATTACATCTTCAAAACTAATTATTCCCGCACATGCCAAAGCAGAATATTCTCCTACGCTGTGCCCCGCAAAAAAATGTGGCATCACTCCAAACTCTTTTCTAAAGCATTGAAATAAAGCAATGCTGTAGACTACAGTAACTAATTGAGCGTATTGTGTATTTGATAAAAGCTCAGTATCAGCGTTTAGACAAAGATCTATTAAATCCATTTTTGAAATATCACTTGCTGATTCAAATAGCGCTTTAGTTTCTGGAAAGTTTGAAAACAACTCTTTACACATACCCGAATATTGATTTCCTTGTCCTGAAAAGACTGCTCCTATATATTTCATATCATTACTCCTATTCATTATCTTTCAATCTTGTTTCTATTAATTTTGACAATTCTTTTACTGTTGGTGCCTCAAAGATATCAATTGCGGAGATGCAATCTGGATATTTTTCTTCAATTTTAGTAGTTAATAAAATCAACAAATTTGAACTACCACCCAAATCAAAGAAATTGTCATCTTCATTAATTTCTTCGTTATGTAACGTTTTTTTCCATATATCTAAAATAACTTCATCAACTTTTTCTGTCTCATTCTTGAAGTCATCATCTGCACTACAATATTTAGAAATCAGATTTATGTAATCTCCATTTACAAATTTTTTCTGCATTTTTAATCTTTGTATTTTCCCACTATCCGTCTTTTCTAGCGTTTGAACCGGAATAACACTTTCGACATACAACCCCAACAAACTACTTACATGATTTTTTATCTTACTAGAAAGATCTTGGAATCTATTTGAATCCAACCCCACCACTTCAAGGAAAAAGTAAATTTTATCTGTTTGGATTTCATTACTAAATATTCCACAACATGCAATTTTTCCAGATAATGCACTATCTGCTTTTTCAGCAATACGTTCAATATCGTTAGGATAGTAGTTTTGTCCATGAACAAAGATAATCTCTTTTGCACGACCAGTAATTACAATTGTGTCCTTATCTTTAAAACAAAGATCTCCTGTATTAAACCAACCATTTCCCACAAATGCCTCTTTTGTTGCATTTTCATTGTTGTAATATTCGTCAATTACATTTATCCCTCTTACTTGCAAATTTCCAATTATGAAATCATCTAATACTTCATTCTTTTCATTGCATACTCTAACTTCACAATTTGCAACGGCTTTTCCAACTGCAACGAAAACCGTATTTTCTGTATTTTCTGTTTCATTAATATCACATATTTCTACAGATTCACCAAAATTCAATTTATTGCGGTTTACACAATATCCAAGCAACTTGTCTCCCGCTTTAGGTATGGATATCACAGAAGTTGCTTCTGAACATCCATAAGCTGGATACATTACATTTTTATGAAGACCATATTTTCTCATCTCCTTTTCAAATGCAACACATAATTCATAGTTAATAGGTTCTGCTCCATTAAAGGCAATTCTAATATTTGATAAATCCCAATTCATTCTATTTTCAGATTTGCAGTGAGTTAATATATATTTATACCCAAAATTAGGAGCATAAATCATTGTCACCTTATGTTCACTTGCCTTTTCCATCCAAATCAATGGATTTTTTACAAACAGCTTTTTTGACATCATATATTGGTTAATTCCTACTAATGTACCTATCAAATGCACAGACACCAAACCCAAATTATGGCTTAACGGCGCCCAATTTAGCATTACATCTTTTTTAGTAACCTCTTCTCTATTTGCCAAATCATTCACATGTGTAGAAAGAGACTCATATTTAATAGGAATTCCTTTTGGGACACCTGTTGATCCAGATGAAAATTGAATTAATGCAATATAATTCTCCCCAGATGCCTTCTCAAGTTTTTCTTCTTCGCTAAATTTTGCCTGCTTGATTTCTTCAAGATCAATGAAATGTTCTTCCATCTGTAGATACGCATCTTCATGGCCTTCTTTATTTTTATCCATATCCTCCAACGTACATTCACTTGCTAAATAATAAGGGTTATTCAATTTATTCCAAATCCTAAAAACTTTAATGTTATTCTCTTGATTTTCTCCGATATCGATAGGCACTGCTGTAACTTTACTCAATTGACACGCCCAAAATATGTATATAAATTGCTCGATATCTTCTACTTGATATAACAACTCATTTCCTATTCCGATTCCCTTACTATTCAAATAATTAGAATATCTTTTTGCTTCATGATAAATCATCTTATATGGTAGAAATTTTTCTACATGTTCAGAAACAATAATAGTAATTCCTTCTTTTTCATTTTCCTTTTTGTTAATAAAACTTGTTAATAAATCCTGCATACTATGCTCTCCTCTCACTTTGTAAAATATTTAGGCGTTTGCGAAACGCCACAAGCCGCATAAATACGGCATTTTTTGTTACCTATAAACAAATAACTCCTCACCGGATATGGTATAATAGAGTTGACTAAAAACTATAAACCTACATCCAAGAAAGGAGTTATTCTGATACTTATGATACCATATAAACAGCTTTCTTTGGCAGATATTTTTTCAGATTGCCATGAAAAATTTGAAAATGACAAACCTGCTTTTCTTTCTCTATTAGAAACCCATATCGATATTGATGAGTTAATTCCGATTTCTTTTAGAAATCATTTCTATGCATCGACGGGCAGAACCCGTAAATACCCTTTGCAAGCTTTTCTGTGGGCTTTGATTATTCAACGTATTTTCTCTATCCCTACGGATCAGCTTCTCCTGACTTTTCTCGCTTACTCAAAATCACTTCGGGAATTCTGTGGTTTTACTAAAGTCCCAGACGCTTCCAAAATCACCCGATTCAAACAGGATTTTTTAGATGACCTCCAGCTTGTTTTCGATAACCTTGTTGATGTTACCGAGCCTATCTGTCAGGCGATTGACTCTGCAAAAGCGGATATGACCATCTTTGATTCTTCCGGCATAGAAGCATTTGTTACCGAAAATAATCCCAAGTATGCTAACAGGATCATCAAACAGCTTAAGGCATACGCGAAAGCTCAGGGCTTTGATAAATCCTATGATCCTTATAAAGCTGCCTATGATTCCATGCCTTCTCATGCTTCTGCTAATCCTGAGATTAAGCAGCTCTATATCAATGGGCATTTTTGCTATGTCTTCAAGTTCGGCATTGTCACTAACGGATTGGGCATCATCCGCCACATATCTTTTTATAACAAAAACTTTATGGCTTCACATCCTGATATCGTTGTCGAAAAGAAATCTGATTCCCCTGACGAAGATAAATGTGTTCATGATTCAAAGCTTTTAATCCCCACACTTAAGGACTTCTTTTCCAAGCATCCTTTGATTAATCCAAAAACCTTCCTGGGTGATGCTGCTTTCGATACCGCACAACTCTATAAGAGCCTTCTTACCGGTGACACTTTTGGTAATGACAAACATTTCTCGAAAGCTTATATTCCGCTGAATGCAAGATCCGGACTTGAAAATCTGGATTATTCCATCAATGAAGATGGTATTCCGTGTTGTCCCCATGATCCTTCTTTACAAATGAAGTACGAAGGCACTTCCAAACTTCACAGTGGAGTAACAAGATATAAATTTGTCTGTCCAAGAATGAAATGGATTTATGATAAATCAACTCAAAAATCCCATCGTCATTGTTTCTGTGACAACCCTTGTACTTCTTCTAAATGTGGGCGGATGGTCTACATCTACCCGGAAAAGGATCTTCGTGCTTATCCCGGAACGATCCGCGGCACCGAAAAATGGGATGATACCTATAAAATCAGGACTGTTGTCGAAAGAGATATCAACCACATCAAAGACAATCTCTGTCTTGCAGGACGCCGAACCCAAAATGAGAGGACTCTGCATGCTGATCTGATTCTTGCCGGGATCACACAACTTATTACTGTTGTTCTCGCAGATAAGATCAATCACCACGAATATATTCGAAGCATAAAACCACTCATAGCTTAGGACTTACCACTTTCATAAAGTCCATAGCTTATTAAAGTGCGCCTAACATGTGCGATTATCCATTTTTCATTCCACAAGTCGTGCTCTTCGCGAATTCTTCCTTGTTTTGGTTCAAGGTTACGAACGAGCACCGCGAGTTTCGCAATTACCTACTTATGTATATCAATTTCTATTTTTATATTGATTTTATCCCATAATTATCACTATTTTATCAATAACCGTTATTTTTTTGAATATTATCAAATTCCTATTCAAGCTCTTAATAGTCATGCTCGCAAAAACCAAATGAAAATTTCAACGAATCCACTGAAAACTTCTGTACTAGCATTTAACCTTCAAATCGTACCTGGTTGATCTTTTTCTTTTCCTCCATTTACTTACTACATCTCCCTTCTATCACATCCCTACATCTGCTTACTGCACATTGCTTTCCTCTATTAACCTACAGCGCACAATTCTCCGCTGTGCCGAATTTCCATTACAAGTAGACAACGTAAGAATCCTTTCTCCATCTGCTCCACTGATTTCCGGCGAAAGGCCCTGCAATACTGCCAGAAAATCCTCCCCCTGGAAACTGGTCTGATAATATTCCTTCTCTGATACACTGATAATCCGGTTGTCTACTGTCTCATACTCCAGAACCGATTCCGGAGTATAGACAATAATCTTTGGATGTGTACTTACATCCAGATGCTTCAGTGAACCAAACATAGAGCCATTCAGCATATTATGTCCATACAAAATGGTATTCTGATCCTGAAAATCTGCATGATTTCTGCAATCCAGAAAAATACTCCCTGCAAAATTTGGTTCCTTGTTATACGCATAATGAAGGTAATATTCATTATCCTCCCCTTGTGTGACCGGATATTCCAGTTCCAGCGCCGGTATTGAAATCCATGCCACAACCTCTTCATTGATACTAAGCAATTTTTGAAAATCCACCGCCTGTTTTACTTCGTTTTCCTCCTCTGGGTTTTCATCATCCTCAGAAGGAAGCTCCGGCAAAAGCACTTCCTCCCCGATATCAGCATACAAATTGTCAGCCTCCTGATACCGGAGTATGAGCCAGATCAGCCGGCACCCGCAAATAATCATAAAAATTACTGCAATCACTACTAACACAGACAACATCCTGTCTTTTTTCACGCTGCATCCCTCCCGACTATTTTTCAATTCCTATCCGCTCTTTTCACGATTTTATCCGTAGCTTGCATATTTTACGCATCAAAAAAGACTGCCTCTTAGCAGCCATCCCGTTTTTCCTTATTCCACTTCCCTATATTCACAATCCAGATTCTCAATCTCTTCCCATGAAAGCCCCGTATAATTATGGATGCAGGTAATCAATCCGCTCCCCTGCTCCGTATAAAGGTTTTCCCCGGTATCAGCATCCCGGAAATGGTAATAATCAAAGTCTGCTTCAAAGTCCTCCGAATCTTCATTCCAGCTCTCCCAAATCCCCACATGGATATTCACTCCTAAAGAGGGAACATGGATATAAGATTCTTCCAATAGTTCCCGGTGTTCTTCATCCCGAACCAAAAGAAAGTAGCCACAGACCGGTTCCTCCAGTTCCAGAAATTCATCCAGTTCCCCTATTTTCATCCTCTTGATTTTTGACGATTTTCTCACTCCTTTCAAAAAAGCCGCTATAGGATTTTCATATCAATCCCATAACGGCTTGTCCTTTATTCTTGTTCTTCTTTCTTATCAGAAATTGCAGCAAGGATTTCTTCAATACTTCTCCCTGATGCAATTACTGCGCGGTATATTTTCTCTTTCTGCGCCTCTTCTATCTGATTGTTTAATGCCTTCCGTTTTTCTCTTAGAGTTTTTAATGCCTCCTCATGTCCTGCAATCTCTTTTTCTACAGCAGCCAACTGCTCTTCCAGCGTCAACGTATCCTGCTTTTTTCGACCTCTAGCCATTGTATGTCCTCCAATCAAATATATTGTCTACATTCTACCACCGTTCTATAGAAATTACTACATTTTTTTAGACTGCTTCCGAAAAATATACCACTTTTATCTTGCCGCCCTGCGCTGCTGGTTCTGGGCCTGCTGCTGTACCTCCAGTTTTTTATGATATTCCTCCATAACAGCAGCCTCCAATTCCCTCTTAAAGTCTCCGGTGATCGGATGGGCGATGTCCTCTTTTTCTCCCTTCTGGCTGTTCTCCCTCTGCGGCATTCCCACAAAAGTCTTTCCGTTCCATCCCTGGATCACATGCATCTGCTGCACCACAAATACATCCTGAATCTTCATTGCTGCCTCTGCCTTAAAGGTATCGTTTCCCCTGATTGGCGTAACACTCAGATCATAATACAATTCCTCTTCATCCCAGGTTGCTTCCGTATCAATATACTTGTCTTTAATCTCTTCATAAGCATCAACCACCTGCTCCGTAACCGCCTTCCTGAAATCCGCATCCTTAAAACTAAAGAACGGCAGATACTCCTGGCTCTCATAATCCAGATATTTCGGCATCTCCAGATAAAGTCTTCCTTTGGCAGACTCTTTCAGCGCGATACTTTTGGCACAGAAGGCCCCGTCAAATGTAATGCTCACAAATCCTCTTAACCTGCTGTCCTCTTTGTCCACTTTATAAACTCTGATACTATAATCCATAAATAATCTCCTTTCTGATCTTCAATTAATAAAAAAAGATGCCTGTCCTGGCACCTGTAACCTATCTTGTGGCCGCTACGATATGCGGCGTTGCCACGGTCTCCTCCGGTACGTTGTCAATAACCTCATTTTCCTCTTTAATCTCCAACTGGTTATTGATCTCTGTCTGCCGTTTCAGCTTCTCTTTCAGCAGATCTTCGTACTGGAATTCTTTTTCATATTCTATTTTTGCATTTTCCATTTCCGTATGGTAGCCAGCGATCTTCTGCCGGATTTCCTCCGCCTCTTTATCCAGCCCATTTACGGTATTCTCCAGACGAACGATATTCCCGGAATCACTTTTTTTCAGTTCCACCTTATACAGCCCGTTTCCTTTCACATAAAGGATTGCTCCCTCGGAATCTTTCTTGAGGGCAATTTCAAATCCTTTATAAGCGCCAATAGTAAGTTCTTCATAAAGGATGGAATGTTCTATAATACCCCGAAGAAATTCCCCCGCCTCCTTATGTTCTGTAAATTTCCGGTCCTTCAGGACGATCTCAAACAACGGGTTCTTTTCCACTTCCTCATTCCTGGTACGAATATCTCCCTCCAGCTTCTCCAGTTCCTTCTTCCTGGCTGCAATCCTTTGCGGATATTGGAAAGTAAACGCATCCTGCAGAAGATACCTCTTCCCTTCAAAAGCGGATTTTAAGACACGGAGCCTCGTTACCTCGTTGTCAACCTCCATCTTTTCCATAATCAAAGGATTGCCGGAAGCTACTGCCTTGATCTCCGCAAAATTCAGAACGGTTTCATCCACATCTTCACAGTCCCTTGCCAGTTCCCGGCTAGTCATAATCTGGGAAATGAACCGCTGTTTTGTCTCTACAATGCCCCAAAGATATGCGTCAAAGGAGTTTTTCGTCACATACCGGTAGACGCTTACCTCTTCATTTTTGTTTCCATGCCGAAGCCCCCTGCCTTCACGCTGTAGGCTAAGTACCCAGCGCCTTGCCATATTGCTATGGTAGGTTTCCAAATACTCGCCCCCGAACCGTACTTACAACTCTCACTGTATACGGCTCTCCATTTATAAACTCAATTTAACTGTCCACAGTGTAATTTCTTATGACATTCTCTACACAAAGCTATTGTTTTGCGATTTCTCGCTATCATAAGAGCTTCCCAAAAAGTTTTACCTTGTAAATCTTTAAGCCGATGAACATGATGAATTTCTATGGGAGTATTAGTTTTTCCGCATAGCTCACATTCTCTGGCTTTTATTCTGTCGATTAGCTTTGTACTGCTGAAATATTTGATTGTATTTGGAACTAAGTCTGCATTAGATTGGAATGCTTTTTTCTGCCGTTTAAAACCCTCGTTATAAAACACTCGCATTTTCTCAACTCCTTTGGAATTACGGAACTTTACAGCAAAATCTTTTCCTGCTCTGAATTTTCCGATTACTTTTGAAATTGATGTTCTGTATTTTGTGCCGTAGGTTTTGTACATACTGTATTCCATAATATACTTGTAGCTGTTGATGATTGAGCTGTTATTGGCTATACAGTAATAATTGTAAAAACCTCGTATCATACTGTTGTAGTAGTCGAGTATTTCCAGATCATCACAGTTTTTCAATCTGTATATTGCCTTGGGTTTCCAAATTTCTTTTCCATTATGGTAGATTAACTTCATAGCACCTGTATCAATCAAGTGTTTCCTGATTGTATCACTTGAAACTTCCAGTACAATTCTGCCCGTGTAATTACGAACGAGCTTGCCTGTTTTATCTCTCTTGGTTAGATTGCTATGCCGTACTCTGATTTCATAACTGAGAAATTTCGCACTTTTTTGGGCATTGGTAATCAGCGTTTTCTCTTCTGATAGCTCCAACTGTAATTGTTCTTTGAGAAAATTCTTAAAATCTTCTTTTATTTTCTTACAATCCTCTTTCGAACCGATAACTCCGCACAGCCAATCATCAGCATATCTGACATAGACCAGCCTTGCATAATTGTTATCCATAGGGTCACTTGGGGGAATATTCACCCGTTCTTTTTCCAACTGCCTTATGCGTGCAATCGCATTTTCTCTTTCACAGTCGTCGTTTGCATTTTTCAATGCGATTCTGGCTTTGCTTAATTCGACTTCGTTCCTGCGGTACTCTTTTGTACGCATACGCTTTTTACCTTTTTTAAATTTTCGGACATACTCATTTACATACTTATCAAATTTATCCAAATAAATGTTTGCAAGAATAGGACTGATAATGCCACCCTGCGGTGTTCCCGAATAGGTGTTATGAAAAGTCCAATTCTCAATATAGCCTGCATTCAGAAATTTTCTTACCAGTCGAAGAAATCTCTCGTCATTGATACGTTCTCGTAAAATTCCAATCAACGTAGCATGGTTGATGTTATCAAAAAAACCTTTAATGTCTCCTTCGATAAACCATTTCACACCCGTGAAAGTTTTTTGAATTTCATTGAGTGCCGTATGACAGCTTCTATTAGGTCTGAACCCATGAGAAGTATTTTCAAAATGCCCCTCATAGATAGCTTCTAAAATCATTCTGATAACCTCTTGAAGCAATTTATCCTCAAAGGACGGTATTCCGAGTGGACGCATTTTTCCGTTCTTCTTTGGAATATAGGTTCTTCTTGCAGGTTTTGGCTGATAGCTTTCATCTTTGAGCGAAACTATGATTTTCCGTATTCTTTCGATACTCATACCGTCAACCGTTTGCTTGTCAGTACCTTTTGTCATACTTCCGTCATTGGAATAAATGTTTTGATAAGCGGTTAAGTACAGTTCCTCATTGTAGAGCAAACGGTATAAACGCTCGTACTTGTAATCTTTTTGGTTACTGTGTTTCGTTAAGCTGATTAACACATTTTCAGGATTTCTCATAATGTATCACACATTATCCTTTCTATATTGTTAATGTTATAAACTGCCTTCCTTCGCCATGTAAGTGCCATTAACACTCTCGGACTACTATGAAGGCTCCGTTACCATATCGAATATTCATAAGCCTACACTTAATAGCTTATTTTTAAGCGTTTCGACTTAGGTAATCCCCGTTTAGCATCATACTAACGATTTGGCTTGTTAGGTTGTCGGATACGACTTCCATCCTTTTATGCTTATTGCATATACGTCTCAGCCTATCTTTGCTTACGCTCCTGAACAGCGGAACATAAGTGCTGAGATATGGCGAATAATAATTACCTTACGCCATAGTCCCGACATTGACCGTTTGGACTATCGTTCAACCAGTATGGGCTTTATCCTCATACCTAACTTTTCATCTCCCCATTCAGTCGCAGCTTGGTAATTAGCTGACTTATGGCTTTACCGACGTGCTATTTTCCCTGATATTTAGTTTCCCTCACAGGTAAATCGGTTGATGTTAGGACTGTAAGATACTATCCTAATACCTTGCCAAAGGTATATTTATTATGATGCCTTTACGGGCGCACGTTCTATGGCCGAAGGCTTCCAGGGACAGTCGATATGATGCAGGGCAACAATTCTGTCCTGAATATTAGTCCCGGTTCCCAATTTGTCTGTACTTCCAAGAATGATCCTTTTTCTTCCGCTGCGCAGGTCAGAAAACATCTGGTCCCTCTGCTCATCTGTTTTTGCATCGTGTATAAAGCAGATCTCTTCCTCCGGCACTCCTTTTAATACCAGCTCCTGCTTGATATAGTCATATACCGTAAATGGCTTTCCATTTCCCGGTGTCCCGATATCAGAAAAAATGATCTGCGTTCCCTTTATCTCCATAGAATCGGTATATTCCTGGTAAATATTCCTTACCGCCTTATTCAGTTTGGAATCTTCGTCCACCGGGGCATCCAAATCCAGAAGCCTCGGGTCTGTACCCAAAAGCCTTGCTTCCCCGGTAATCTTCAACATATTATCTTCCCGCGGATTTACTAAGCCATTATGAATAGCCTCCGCACGACTTACCATTTCCTCCATACGTGAACGCACATAGTCAGACGCCTCCGATTCTACAATGATGTACTTTCCTCCTTTCAGCTTCGGTTTTGGAATATCCAACATTTCCGGCAGGATAATGTCTGCCACCTCTTTAAACATCATCATCAGTTCCGGCAGGTTCACAAATTTGTTGAATCTGGTCCGCATCCGGTAGCCCGTTCCTTCCGGGGCCAGTTCCAGTGCGGTTGTCACTTCCCCAAAGTTGGAAGCCCATGCATCAAAATTATAAATATCTTTCATTTTAAGCCGCGCTTCCTGCAGAAACACCTGCATAACATACAATTCCGACATAGAATTCGATATCGGCGTACCTGTTGCCATGACCACACCCATTCCATGATTGATCTCATTGATATATTGTGTTTTCAGCCGCATATCCATAGCCCTCTGGGAGCCATTGGAACCGATGCCGGCAATATTACTCATCTTTGTAAAAATTTCGAGATTTTTAAAATTATGCGCTTCGTCCACAAAAAGCGCATTTACTCCAAGTTCCTCAAAGCATACCACATGGTCCTTGATCTCCTCGTTGTTCATGCGCTTAATCTTATCCAAAAGCTGTTCCTTTTTTGTCTCCATCTGTTTTACAGACCAGTGTTTGCCTTCCTCCTGATTTGCCACATCAATAGCTCGCACCAATTGTTCCACCTGTGCTTCCATCATTGCCTTTTGGCGTTCATCGGAAACCGGAATCCTCTGGAACTGGGTATGCCCCACGATCACGCAGTCATAATCCCCCGTCGCAATCCGGGCAGTCAGCCTCCTCCTGTTTTCTTTCTGAAAATCCTCTTTTTTCGCGATCAGTATCTTCGCATTGGGAAATGTCCGAATAAATTCCGCTCCCATCTGGTAAGTCAAGTGGTTCGGCACCGTGATCATCGGCTTGGTTGCAATCCCCAACCGCCGCATTTCCATGCAGGCACAGATCATCTCAATACTTTTGCCGGCTCCCACAGCATGGGCCAGAAGGGTATTCCCGCCAGATGATAAGATTCTCGCCACTGCGTTTTTCTGATAAGGCCGAAGTTCGATCAGAGGGCTTAACCCCGGAAGCTGCAGATAAGAACCATCATATTCCCTCAGACGGATGCAGTTAAAGGTCTGATTGTAATAATCCACATATTTCTTCCGCCTCTCCGGGTCTTTAAAGATCCAGTTCCGAAACTCCTCTTTTAACTGGTCTGCCTTATCCCTGGCAAGCATTGTCTCTTTTTTATTGATCTCATACCGAACCTTATCCCCATCCTCAATGCGGTCACGCACTGCGATCACACGGCCATTCATGATCTCCTCTACAAGCGTGTAGGCATCTGCACGGCTGGTTCCAAAGGTCTGCTGCGCAAGGATGGTCCCGGACACCATACCTTTATTTTCGATATGGTAGGACATATCCATATCCAGCCGCTCCACGGTCACGGCAAGCCGCAGCGGAGCACTTCCTCTCTGATGTTTTTCCGGTGTCTGCAAGGTTTCATAAAGGAATTTCTCATAATCCTGCGTATCAATCCATGTAGTCCCCAGTTTTACCGAGATTTCCGGCGCAGTCAGATCTTTTGGCTGCACCCTCTCCAACGCTTCCACATTTTGCGCATACAGAGGGTCCGTCTGCGCATAGATACGGGCTGTTTTCAATTTCTGACGTACATCACCGCTTAAATATTCTTCAGCGATCTCCCATCCTACGTTCGGGTTCTGCGGGTCTGCCTTCATAGGATTGAGATACATCCTTCCGGACAGTTCCTCCACCAGTTCCCTACGGCTTCCCTGATATAAGGACAGCATATAGGGGATGTTAATCTCATTGTATTCTGATAAACTGATCTGCAGGGCTTCATAAGCCTTCTCTACGTGTGTAAAGATATCCCTTGGCCGGATCGTCCGTTTATAGAACATATCTGCCTTGTGGACATTTTTATCTTCATCGATCACTTCCAGGGAAGAAAGCAGCGGATAATCATTGTCCTGCCGGAAAGCGGATTTATTCGTTCGGTCTGAAAAATGGCCGTGCGTTTTCACAAACGCATCATAAAGTTTGTTCAAATGCAACTGTGCTTCCTTCAGTTCCTCATCCGTGCAGTCCCTGGTCTGCATCTCCATGATCTCACGCACCAGAAGGCGTATCTTATGCATTCCCCGGATGCGCCGCTTCATGCTCTCCTTCCCCTGGTACCGGTACATATAGCTGCCCTCCCGGTAATATACTTCATCCTGATGTACGGTAAATGTAAAGTTTGGCACATCCGGGTCTGCATCAATGCGATCCCTTTTTTCCTGCTCTGCCGTCAGTTCCCCTTCCTGATAAACGTTCTTCGGCAGTTCTTCCACTGCACATAAAAGCCGTTCCGAAAGATTGAAATCCGGTTCCTCATTTACCAGTGCGGTATAATTTGAGCCTTTCCCGAACATCTTCTCATCAAATACCATCTTCCCAAGCATCATCTCCGGATATTCCAGAAAATACTCGTTGACTGGTACATCATCCTCCGTAAGCCCGGTAAACATCCAGATTGTTTCCTCCACGGTACGCTCCGGTTTCTTGCGGAAAAACAAAATATCACTGGTCACATCCGTATTGGCATTTTTGCTGAAGGATTTCCCCGGAAGCCGGATCGCCCCTAAAAGCTGCGCCTGTTCTGCCAGTTCCTTCCGCATGAAATTGTCTTTTTTATCCAGTGTTCCTTTGCTGGTAATTACCGCAAGGATTCCTCCCGGCCTTAAAAGGTCCAGGCTCTTTGTAACAAAATAGTCATGGATTTTCAGTTTTTTCTTCTTATACCGTGGGTCATAAACTTTAAAATCGCCAAACGGGACATTCCCGATCACAATGTCAAAGCTGTTATCACTAAATTCCGTGCTTTCAAATCCTTTAACCTGGATGTTTGCAGAGGGGTGAAGATATTTCGCGATCCTGCCGCTGATCGAATCCAGCTCCACTCCGTATAATTCTGATTCCCTCATCTCCTGCGGCAGCCCGTGAAAGAAGTTCCCGATACCCATAGCAGGCTCCAGGATTTTTCCTTTCTTAAAGCCAAACTGCCGAAGACCGTGATAAATCCCCTGTATGATCTCCGGCGGTGTATAAAAGGAAGTGGTCACGCTCTGTCTTGCCTGATTATATTCCTTTTCATCCAACAGTTCTTTTAATTCCTTATATTCCTTTTTCCATGTCACATTTCTTGCATTAAACGCATTCGCAAGACCGCCCCATCCCACATATCCAGCAAGGATCTCCTGCTCCTTTGCGGTAGCCGGCCTTCCCTCCTGTTCCAGCACCCGTAATGTGCGGATCGCCGCCACATTGCACTGATACCTGGTTTTGCTTCCCCCTTCCGGCAATTTCCAGCCTTCCGGAAAATAAAAGTCAGCCGGCTCCCCGGAAGGCTCTTCTGCGATTGCGTCCGTTTCTTTTGGTTCATCCGGCTCTGTCTCTTTGGTTTTGCTTTCCTCCGGATTCTCTTCCCCGACTGCTTTCGGAATCACTTCTTCCCCCGGCTGTACTCCTCCGGTACGGTCAGGCGGTTCCTGAAAGGCTTTATGGGAAAATTCTTCAAACAGCCCTATTGCTGTTTCCCCGCAGAAAGCATATCCGTCCATCTTACCCAGTTCATATTCTTCCGGTGTAAGAAAGGAACCCCGCTCGATTGCCTCCTGGATTTCAGCAGCGATCTCCATGTAAGATAAAAGCTGTTCAAACTGGTTCCCTTCCTGGTCCATATAGGAGATTCTGATAAGTGAATCTTCCACCCACAGATTTACCGGAACCTCGCCCGCCGGAAACGCTACCTCATGATACTGGTTCGCTTCCAGCAAAAGGCACTGGATAAATTCCGCTTTTGCCCTCTGCGTGATGTCCAGCCCGAAGAAATCATAGACCAGCGCCTGATATGGTACGATAGCCATAGAACTTTCCACAAATTCCCGTGCCGCCGCTTTTCTTACTGCGTCATGGTAAGGGTTCGCCGGCACTTCAAAAGCCCCGTTCTCCACCATCTGCTGAAGCTCCCCGGAAGGAAATTCCTGTTCTTCTTTCTCCAGAAGCTGAATATAGGCATTTTGCAGTTTTACAAACCAGGGAAGCATCTGGTACATTCTCTGCTGTTTTTTGATCGTTTCCAAATCCTCACTGTAAGAAATCCGATCTTCCTCTGCCAGATGCGCGGTCAGGTCTCCAAATTCTTCCCAGTCAAACTGGATATTGGTAAATTCTTCCTCCGGGTCGTCTGCTCGCGAAATGCTCACGCCATCTTCCTGAATCTGAAATTCGTAAAACTCGTTGTCCAGGCGCGCCGCATGGTAGGATTGCGGTACTTCCCCATACTGCGTCAGCACATTTTTCAGAAACGCCGCTTTTTCTTCCCCGGTCAGGTTCGTACTGTAGATCCGGCAGATCATCTGGTTCAGGACATCCACACTGCTCTTGTGTCCATAAAATGCTTTCCCGATATCCAGAATTTTTAATTTTAACCGCTCCAGTTCATCCGGTTTCTCTTCTACGGCCTCCGGCTCACGTTCCGTATCCTCCACATACGCTTCGGTGTCCTCTTCCTCTATTGCTGCGTCAGAAAGGGATTCCAGCGGAAGATAATTCCTTTCACGGATCAGGTTTTCGATACTTTTGCATACGTCCTCCCAGGGCCAGTACCCTTCATACATGGAATCTTCCTGTGCCCAAAGCAGATAAAAACCGTCACGCCCGCCTTCATAAGACAGAAAGCTTTCTTTTGATTCCTTCCGTACCTCATCATCCCCATAAATCTCATGCAGATATTCTCCACGTTCCCCATTATCCGGATTGTTGGCAAAAAACAGATACACCGCCTGTTTTCTTTCGTCATCTGTCATTTCCAGCAGGATGATCCGTTTCATTTCTTCCGTGACTTCCCCCGGCTGGATATCAGACAAAGCAAAAGGAACCGCCAAAGCGGTTCCCTCTTCCTGTTTCTGTTCTTCCTGTTTCGGTTTCTCCTGCGGCATATCCTCCGGCTGCTGTGTTTTTGTTATCTCATCTGATGAATGACTTCCCTGATCACTTCTTCCTCGGCTTCCATCTCTGCCTGTGTCCGCAGGCCCGTCATTTTCATGGTATCGTATGGATTCACGTTGTCCTGTGCCATCCATGCCTGTACCAGTTTCTCCGCGATCTCTTCGTGCAGCGTTTCCGCCTGCTCCTGTACTTCCTGCATTTTCGGAAGAAGCATTCCCGACAGAAGCATCATCCCGTACCGGTCCGGATCGTTCTCCTGCAGGTCTCTGGCTGCCATCCTGCCGTACTTGCCCAGTGTTGCCATTACCGTTTCCTCGCTCATAGTTCCCTCCAACACGGGATATTGAATGCCGTCCACTTCCCTGTACTGAATTCCTGTAATCCCTGCCATAATATGCACTCCTTTCCAAGTCAATCGTTTTCATGGTTTTTGATATTTCAAATAATACTTTTCCTGACAAATGGGAGACCAGCCGCCCCGCCCGGTATAGGATTTCTTCATTCTGGTACCGGCTGATAAGAGAAAAATCCAGTTCCCCGTCTGTAACACCGCACCTGCTTTCCACCGCATAAAGCGCGCTGTCCACAATGAACCTAGTAATCTCCATTTCCTCCAGTTCTGCCTCGGCACCGGTAAGTACCTTCAGCCTTTGCAGCGTTTTGGAAATTCCATCCTCCTCCCTTATCATAAACCAAACATACGTTCTTGTAAAGGTGTTTAGGGAATTTTTAAATTTTTTTTCTTTTTCGTAGATTTCCGGGAATAACATCTTCGCCAGTTTCCTCCGGTTCGTGCCGTTGACCGTCCAGTTCCACGGACGCACACCCGGCCCTTTTGTGTCGGAAACGTCAAATACATGGGTCACATTTTCCCCAAACAGTTTTGACGGGAAAATTGCGATTCCCCTGCTTCCCCTCATGACAGGAAGGTTCAGTTCCATCCATTCATCAAACCCGGCAAGGACCGTAGCATCCGGCCTCTGCGCATATACCATACAGGTATTTAAGTAGTCCAACTGGTACAGCCTTCCCATACATTCCAGAAACTCCCTCCAGTTTTCCTCAGACTCGGAGATCATCGTAACTGTACGCTCATATAAGTCCTTTACTTTTGTGATGTGTTCCATACATCCCCTCCTCTCTATCTGTGCATATCATGCTTCTGCGTTATTCCCATCTCAAACAGGCTCATCTGTCCGCCCTTTTCTTCCACTGGAACGTGTTTCTGTGCTTCTTCCTTTATGAGCATTTCCCCAATCCGCACACGGCAGTCCCGGAAGCTCTCCATATACATTTCGGGATATTTAAAGTGCCGGCGCAGTGTGAGAAAGTCCTTATGCTCCAATGCGTATTGAAGCCCCTTTACGTAACCAATCACATTATCTATACTGCTGTGTTTAACGGTCTCCCGTGAAAGGGAATCCCTAACCTGACACAGATACTGATAATTTTCATCCGCCAGATACTGCCGGTATCTCTGGATTCCCACATACCATAGGGCTTTTGGCCGCGCCATATAGCTTTCCGGAACTTCCGGGGGGAGGGGCCGGAAATACTCTTCCGGCATTTCCCCGCCTGCCTTCTCCAGTTCCTTTTTATCATACACGATCCGTCCTCTTGCCCCGTTAATGCCCGTCCCATCCGGATAGTTCGGGTCACTCCAGCCTTCCTTCCACCTCGTAAACCAGCATTCGTAATCTTTTTTTAACTCTTCTGCGTAATCTGCCGTATTTCCTTTTCTTCCCATGTTTTTTCCTACCTGTTCTGTTCCCGCACGGGCTGAACTTCCCGGCACCTAAATTCATGGTCAAAAAAATCATCCGCTTCAAGGACGATCTCCCCCGCCCGGTATCTTGCTACTACCATATCCTGTGCTTCTTCTTCACTGGCCGCCCGCTGCCTTACCTTGCGCTGCAGGATTTCCCGTATTGTAACCTCATACTCTTTTTCTTCCATAATGCCTCCTTTACTGCCCTAAACTGGGTCTTCCATATAAGCCAACATTTGTTGGAATAAACGGGTCGTTTACGACACCTCTTGCCGTATTTGCTGCATGGACCATCCTGCCGTTTCCGATATAGATCGCCACATGGGAGATATTGAGGAACTCCCCATTATTCTCATAAGAATAGAAAATAAGGTCTCCCGGCTCCAGCATATCCTCCGTTACTTCCAGTCCATGATCCACAATATATTTTCCCTGGGTAGATGCAGTAGCCGGTAGCGTAACGCCAAATTCCGCATAGCATCTCTGCACCAGAGAACTGCAGTCATAATATCCTTCTGAATACCGAAGGGCTTGGCTGTACTGGCAGCCGACTTTGGTAAGGGCAAGGTTCGCAACATCACTTCCCACTCCAAAGGATGGAATCTCACTGCGGAACTCCTCACTCATTGCCTCACGCAGAAGTTCTTCCTGCTCCGTGGTCAGTTTTCCAAGCGCAATGTAGTCCTCATAATCCATGTTTTTCACATAGCTGCCTCTCCTTGTGACGGATATGGTGTTTTCATCCCCGTCAGCCAGAAACGCCTCCATTGTCTGGTGTCCCCAACTGGTGGCTGTTGCATGATCGTCAAAGTAAATATCAAACTGCACCCCATACTGGTCAAAGTTTCCGGTATCTTCTACTACATATTCAGTCCCATTCATAATGATCTTTGTACCCATAGGCACGAAAGGGTTGTTCGCGTCTACCGCAAGTGTATGGTTCGCTGTCGGCATGATGCCGGAAGCCGTAGGCCCACCGGACCAGACACCACAGCAGATTGGACAGGAGCAATAGGCGCTTGTAACTACATTCCCCAAAGACTGTCCTGCCTGAATTGTAGTTGTTACCGTAGTATCTTCAAAACTGTTCATCTCGTCAAAGATTTCTTTCAACAGTTGTTTATGGTCCTCATCCATCACAATCCCCAAATCTCCAGTGCCATACTGCACCATATAGACCATTAAGGTGTCCATATAATTGCTCACGTAATTTCCATCCTTCTCATGCAAGTAAGAGATAGCCCCATTTTCCCCGGCATTGGCCGATACGCTCTGGTTAAAATCCATATAGTATCCGCTCAAGACTTCCTGTATGGACGGTGTTTCATCGGACGGATTCTCCATAAATGCCCCTAAAGGGGAACAGTAAAGAAGCATAACGATTAACACTACCGGGAATGCTGCCATAAACAGAATCCCGAACAGCGGAGCAAGCAGCGCCCCGATAAATTTCACAACTTTAACCATTACAAAAGAGGTCTTCATCCGGACGATATCTTTTGCTGTCTGAAGGAGGCTGTCCTGTTCGCCGGAACCGGTCAGTTTATTGATGATGTACTGCATCTTCCTCTGTCGTACTGCCTGTTTATTCTGCTTCTCTGCAATGCCCTTTTTCTTCTTTTGCAGTTCCTTCCGGAGCTGTTTGTTGGAAATCTTCTGGTCCGCCTGCTTTATTTTCAGTTTCTCTTCTGCTTTCGCATACTTTCTTTTTTCTCCTATGCTGCTAAACGGACGGTTGGCTGCTGTCATGACCGAAAGCGCTTCATTGGCTTCCTCCCCGCCCTCTAACTGGGTAAGGATTGCTTTGCCACCCTGTTTTACACCTTTTACCGCTATTTCATTTTTTCCGGGATGTATTTTCGGGGTCTCTGAAACGGCCTTTATCTTTTGCCTTCTTTTGAATTTCTCCTTTGCTTCCTGATTTGTCAGAACACCCGCATTCTGCATGGTTTCCGAGCTTACCGGGACAGCCACATCCCCTGCCGGCAGGGATTTCTCCCTGCCGGACAAAGGGGTGTTATGATTTACCGGATTCTTTGCCGCTGTTTTCTTCATGGTTCCTGCAGCATTCTTTTGATATGCCGGCAGGCTACCCTTTCCGTCACTTTCTGCGCCGCCCCTTCCGTTTCTTTGAGACAGTCCCGCTTCCCGGGCCTTCTTTCCTGCCTGGGATTCTGCCAGAGGGTTCTTGCCTCCTAAGTCTTTTTCTGCCGGTTTCTTATTTCCAAAGAAATCCGAACTGTCTTTTACATGAAAGGAGGTCCGGTCTTCCGTCCTGGCAGATATCAGCTTTTTCTTATGTATTGATACCTCCGCTTCCTTCTTAATCTTTACTTCCGGGGTCTTCTCTTTTACGATCTTAATATCCATAACCCGCCTCCTTCACAAGTTCCACCTTGTACCAGAGGCTTCCAAACAGATATCCGCAGATCTCTCTACCTTCCCTGTCTGCCACTTTCTCCGGCAGACGGTATCCCGGTTTCTTTGTTTTTCTTATTTCCCTGTAAGCCTCCGACAAATCTCCCTGAAATTCCGCATAATCATCCTCTGTCAGTATATACTGGCTGCTGAATATAACCTCCTCCAGCATATCCTTTTCAATCAGCTTGTCGATATCCTTCGGTGACAGGGGCGGTCCAAGCCGGTCATAGGCTTTTTCCTTTAAAAAAGAAAACTGATAAAATTCCCGCTGTTCCGGCAGGAATTTCTGGACCAGTTTCCCGTAAAATAAAAAAATGGCATCCGCAGTCAGCAACGCAGATACCGTCTGTTCTTCACTTATTCTTCTGGCCTCCTCTTCCGATTCGTACATCTCCAGTTCCGGAAGCTGTACCGCCAGTTCCCATGCGTCATATTGCAGTCCATAGGAAATCCTGTATTTTCCCCTGATGCTTCTCACCTCCCTACTGCATCTGAAAATCGTCAGTAATACACTTCATTGGTATCTTCATCAAACTGTAATTCATACTGTCCCGGCATGGTATCGTCCTCCATCCACCACCGGAATACGCTTTCTGCGTCAACCCATCCCCCGGTTGAATCATCTTTTCCCTCCAGTTTCCGTACAAGGAGCATTTTTTCAAACGCCCTTTTGTATGCACGTTCATAAGTCGGAAAAAGGGCAAATTCCCGGTACCGGTGTTTGCCCGCCATCGGGCAGCCGATACATCCAACTCTGTAAAATCCCATTTCATAAAGAGGATTGATTGGGATTTTCTCTGACCGGATATAGTCCCATACCTCCCGGTCACTCCAGTCCACAATCGGGTTGCAGATATGTTTGCTCCGAACCCGGCAGGATTCAAACAACTGCCGCCTGTCATCATTATCGTTGTTCAGAATCAACTTTTTTGCCTGATTTCTGTCAAAGGCTTCATAAATGCCCCTGCCTGTTTTTCTCTTCTGGCTCTCCGCCCATCGAACGCCCGTAGTAATAAACCGCCCGACTCCGCTCCCTTCCTTTAATACCTCGCAACAATACCGGGCAAGGCGGGTAGGCGGGATTTTCTTTTGTGGAATCAAACTCCACATGGTAACTCGTTTTCCTTTATAATAAGGATATTGAATCTCACATGGAATGCCTGCTGCCTCTGCTTCACGAAAACGCTCCCTGATATACAAAACTGTCTGGGGAGCGTCTGCTGTCGTCAGATTGTGTATGATCTCATGGGGAACACCGGAACGTCTGACAAGCTCCCGGCATACCGCACTGTCTTTTCCCCCGCTGTCTGTAACCAGCAGAGGTTTCCCATAATGGTTCAGCGCCATCTCACTGGCTGACTGAATCCGTTTGACCGCTGTTTTCTCTAAATCCAATCGAAAAGGAGTGAAGATATCTTTTACCCGGCCGGAACTCCGCCTCCTTTCTACTTTTGATTATCTTTTTTTCACACTTGGTTCATATCCATTCCTCGCATATTCCTCTACGGTCATGCCGTACTGTTTCGCTTCCGTCTCAATTTCCTGCATTACCTGCTCCCGGTATGCTTTTTTCTCTTTTGTCTCTTCGTAGTCCTTGATATCCGGCATCTTCGGAAGTACGCCCCCCTGTGACAACGCTTGCCGACTTTCTTCTATGAATGCAGCTAAATCCCTCTGGTATTCGCACCTTGCTTCCTGCGTATCTGACACTATGGGGATTTTTTGGCTGATATTCTGCTCTTCTTTTAAGGCTTCCTCTATGGCATAGAGATTACAGTAATATTTTAAAAACGGAAGCAATTCATCACGGGTATATTCACAGCCTTCTTTCAGGGATCTGGCAGCTTCCCCCTTCATTGCTTCCAACATCTGCTCTCCTTCTTCCGTTTCCAGGTAGTATTTTGAGAATGCCTCGATATGGTTCAGGAGGCTTCCTTCCCCGTCTCCAAAATCCTGCCTTCCCTCATAAGTAGAACGTTCTCCATCCATCTGATAATAGATGATAAATGCTGTCTTATCATAACCGCCTTCCCCGTTTTTCCTGTTATTCTCTACACGATCCTGATCTAATTTTCCAAACAACGGGTCTGCCTCCTCTATCGGCAGAACATCCCTTTCCTCTATACCTGCTGATTCGCTGAAGCTGATATAGACAAACGGGGATAATGCTGCCGGCCACTGGATATCTGTGTTTTCAAGCAGGCCGCGAATCTCCCTGACTTCTGCCCCCACTTCCGGGAATTGTTCTAAATTGCCAGTATTCAGCCAGTCCAGGTACTCCTTTTTCCCATGTTCCGTAAGTATTTGCATGGTAATCTTCTTTTCCTGAACAGCGGCATCCGGGTAAAAATGATCGTAAGAATCCATATCCAGTTTCCGCTGCAGGTCATTGATCTTCTTTGCAAGTTCCGCAGCATCCACCACGAGCGCCGCCTTTTTCAGCAGCTCCTTCGTGTCCACTACCGTAATATCCGTTCCTAAAGCAGCCAATTCTCTTGCTGCTTCCATAACCTGGGGATATTTTTCGATTCCATACATCATTTGCAAAGAATCAACATCCAGCGTCTGCCACGTAAGGAGCTGGTATTCCGGCGTATATTCCCCCTCTTCTGGATCGTGTATATGAATACCTATCCCTTTTCCGGCATTCAGCCGGTCCGGAGGAATCTTATCATAATATTCCAATGCTTCTTTTATGGTCGGAATATCCTCCACGTACTCTCCATACCGCAAAAACTCCATACATTCCGCTACAAAGTAAGTGACCCGAACACCGTTGGCGGCATTCTCGCCCATCTTAGCAGTTTCCACACACATCTGCCTCCTTTCATTTTTGCAATAAAAAAAGCACTACCATACACAGCGGTAATGCTTCATTTTTAGAAAACTCTGTTAAATTTCCTGTCTATTAAATATTGTATTACTTTTTAGACGGGGTTCTGATCGTACATTATGCAAGAATAGGTTCTTGTCTTCTATAGTATTCATCCAGAAGATACTCCGCACTCTCCGACCACATAAGGGATTCCTCATTCTGCAAAAGCTCATATACCTCGGAAGAAGCAAACAAAAGATAACACTCATCAAAGGTCTTATTCTCTTTTTCGGCCATCAGTTCAACAACTGAACAGATTTTTTCGTAAACATCTAACGTAATGTCAATTGCATGATAAGTATGCTTAACCGATAACACCGCGCATTCCTCATCTTCTGTAATTTCTTACTCTAAATTTTTCCACTTTTGTTCTAAATAAGGTTCCAGCATCTTTATAATCTTTTCTGCTTTTTCCAACTGTTCTTCTGCCATTTCATGCGACACAAGAAAGAAATCCTGATAATCTGCTTTTTCACGCAAACGATAACAAGTATCAACCATTTTTGATATTGCCTTATCAAAAATTCCTTCTTTTACATAAGTATAATTAAAATATGCGATCACTCCTGAATGCTTACTGGAATCAAACTGATCCAATGCAGTAACGGAACGTAAACCATGAAATACTGCATAATAAGACCGGTTTACGGAGGATTTAAACTGGCCAACCTGTATCAATGCTTTTGATGCCTCCAAATTTTCCTTTGCACAGGAAAAACGATACTGTGACAAATCTTTTATGCTGCCTTCCATAAAACAATTCCCTCCTTTGTCACATTCTGATAAAACGGTGTTACACCTTTCCACTTCAGGAACATATCGTAATCAATATCAATTACAGAAAAAACTTTATCATACTTCAAATTCATATCAACAATGAAATCAGACAAAAGCTCTTCTGTAGCCCTATTCAATGCTCCTTTTACTAACAATGCAACATCCACATCTGATTCTTCTGTATTCGTTCCTCGCGCAACAGAACCATAAAGCACGATCTGTACAAGGGAGGACTTCATAATCTCAAGTATTCCGTTTACTAATTCATTTAAAATATTTATATCCATAGACATCCTCCTGCTATTTTTTAAGAAACAAATATCTGAAAAGCAGACTCCTACTCTTCATAATATTCCTTTGCCCAGTTACTATACTTCTTGAATCGCTCTCTCCAATGTTCTCTCAGCATCCTTTACTGCAAAAGTCTTTTTTCTTATTATACCCATAAAATGCAATCCAGTCAATGCAGCCTTTTTACGTGTACTTTTTGTATTTATCTCCGTCCAGTCCTATCTGCCCGGTAAACATTTCCCTGCTCTGCCACTATCCCTATGGATTCTGTAGAAGGAAGCACCAGATCATTTTCCCGGAAACTATAATAATTACCGCCACCCACAATCACATGGTCTTTTACCGGAATCTGCATCAGGTTACCGCATTCAACCAATTGTTTTGTAGTTTTAATATCAGATTCACTTGGGGTACATTCTCCGGAAGGATGATTATGCAGAAGTATAATACCAGCAGCATTGGACAGGATAGCCGACTTAAATACCTCACGGGGATGGACCAGGGCAATATTCAGTGTTCCCATGCTCACAATATTCATATTGATTACCTGTCCTTTTGTCTGCAAATTCAAAATACAAAACAATTCCCTGTCATACTTTTGTAAATGTTCGCCCATTACCTCTATCACATCCCGCGGATTCTTTATTGCTTTTTTACTGAGAAGCGGAGGTTCATCCACCAGACGGATGCTGACAACCTTCAATTCATGTGCGTCCTCCATCCTTCTCTCCTTCCCACGAAACTTCCAGGCTTACCCCATCCGGCAGAAATTCCAATAATAAGAATAACTGGTTCAGTGTCATTGCCATTTCCTTCTGTTCTTCCATCCGATCTCCTTGTTATCTTGATTCCAATGCGCGGTTTTGTGTTGTTAATGCCATATTAGAGGATTCTCGCATTTCCTTTAGGATTTCCTGTACGGAAGCAATTTTCTCTTCTCCCTTCCGTTCTGCTTCCTTTTGTAAATGCACCACATGGGCTTTTGCTACAAGAAGCTTCTGCCCCATACCTGCAATCAGTTTTTTACAGTATCTCATACTGTTTTCGATTTTTGCCAAAAGCCCTTTGGAACGGTCACGCTCGGCAGGAGTATCAATAGGTCTGCCCGCTGCCACATTTCCTATATTTTTCATATGCCCTTTCATTTCATGCAGCTCATCCGCCATCCGGTCAACCTTTTCAATCCTCTGCTCCATAGCTGTCACAGCGTTATTTAAATGCTGCTCCACACTACTTAACCCATCGTAAATATGTGCCGCATCCAGAATATTATCAAGAGCCTGAATACCTTTCTTTTTACATACTGCTGCGGCGTTCCTAACCTGTCCGGCAATATCTTTTTTCACTCCGTCCATCTTCTGACAAGCCATTTTCACGGAATCCATCATCTCTTCCTGTGCTTTTTGCAGTTTTGCCTTCATAGTCGAATCCTGCATATCTTTTATCTGCTGCTGAAGAAAATCTATCTCTTCCATTGCGTCAGACAAATCCTCCTGCATCTCTTTTACACAGGCAATCAGTTGTTCCATATCCTCCGCTGCATCTTTCCTGCCGTTTTCCCTCATCGTATTGAAAAATTCCTTTAAGTGTTCCTGCTCTCCTAATGGCACAAATAAACTTGGTTCCAACTTTACCACTCCTTCCCAATATTATAAATACCAATAAAAAGAATACGTCCTCCCGTGCTTACCATTCTTTCCAGCGGCTAAATGATACCGATTGCCTGTGCGAGAGCAAATACCGATAAAGTATATCCTTCCGTAATCTCACCGCGTCTTATCATACCCTGTATCTCACTTACATGAACCATACGGATGCCGCATACACTTTCCTTTTCATCCTGCGTTCCCATTTGTCCTCCAAGATAAACCGCATAGGCTTTGATCTCTCCGCCAGTCATTCCCGTATCTCCTGCTAAATTTCCCAAATATTCCATACGGGTAATCTGATATCCGGTTTCTTCAAGAACTTCCTTCCGGACATTCTCCTCCTCGGTCAATCCCTCTTCCGCAAATCCCCTCGGCAATTCCAGATAGGTCTTTCTGGAAGCATGGCGGTAATGTGATAACAGCAGGATTTCCATTGTTGGGAGTAAAATCGGCAGCATGACCACTCCTACTCCTTCTGTGGCATACAATATGCGGATATAGGTACCGTCTTTTCCGTTGGGATGCCGCACTGCATCTTTCAACAGATAAATATACTGGTCCTGATACATGATTCCTACTGAGGTATGACATTTCTGTTCTACTTCTGCTATCTTATCCAAGTCCGTATAAATAAAAATACTTCCCGGTTCCTCTGAGTTTTGAAAATACTCTGGTCTTTTTTTCATTAACTGCTGATACTCTTTCTTCATAGAACCCTTCTTTCCCCATATTTTTCACATACATAAACAGCCGCCAGTTTCATCCACTGGCGGCACCTACAGTTACAAATTTCTATTAAAAGAGGCATAAAAATTTATCGTTGAATTTTCATGCATTTAATACTTATCAATCTACGTCAAGCCATTCTTCTTGTCTGGCTGCTTTTTCATGCAGGTTCGTATTAAACAGTGCATAGATTGGGTTTTCATCCTTGCTCATCCGGTTGTCAAATGGGATGCAGACATTGCCATGCTTAATGATTCCCGTACCGGACGGAGAGTTATTTACAAAACGCAACTGCGCTTCCGGTATCCCGGCCACACGGGAAAGCTCCTGGCTGTCTACATTCGCCTGTTTCAAAAGAGCGATAAACTCAGAGTTTCCAAGCATAGTAACTGCTGTATAATTCTGCAGCATGTCTACTATATTTTGAGTGATCCCGGTACATAAGCCGCCCAGCTTCCGCACCTTTTTCCACAAAGTGTAGAGATATTTCGCGCTGTATTCCTTATCAAGGACCGTATGGAACTCATCGATATACAGCCATGTAGCACGCCCGATTTTTGCATTTTCCGCAATCCTTGCGCTGATGTTCTCCAACATGACAAGCGTGGAGATCGCCCCCAGTTCCTTCCCTAAGTCTCTGGTCCCGTAAACAACAAACCTCGCCTGCACATTTACATTGGTATGGTTATTGAAAATATTCAAGGAGCCGCTTACAAACAGCTCCAATGCCAATGCGATATCCTTCGCCTCCGGTTCCGGCTGCTCCAGCAGAAGCTCATAGAATTCACCCATTGTCGGGATATGCTTCTCCCTGCTTTTGGCAATGTCGATATACAGCTTCCGTACACACCGGTCAATGATCGATTTATGCCGGCTGTTCAGGCTATCCCCATAGCACTGCTCACACAATCCCAACATAAACTCTCCCTTATCACGGATATATCCCTGGGAATCGTTCAAGTCAAGGGTCCACACATCCATCTCCAAAGGGTTGATATGATTCTTCGTATACGTGGACAGGTTGATGATCGCAGCCTGGTTCCCAAGCGCCCGTGCGATATCGAAGTATTCCAGGGTAGGGTCGATCACGATGATATCGTCCTCCGTCCCCAAAAACACCTGCATCATCTCGGATTTACTGAAATAAGATTTTCCGCTTCCGGGTATGCCGAACACCATCCCGTTGCCATTCGCCAGATTCTTCCGGTTAGCAAGACACAGGTTATGGGACACCTGGTTGATGCCGTAGCAGACACCGCCCTTCTCATTCAGCTCCTGCACATTAAAAGGCAGAAGTGCCGCGATATCCCTTGTCAGCATGGTACGGAGTGTGGACACCTGCCGTCCTCCTACCGGAAGCACTGTATTCAGCGCTTCCAACTGCTGATAATAATGCGGCTCGATCTGGCACATCCGCCCGTTTCCCATGTTCCTGAGTGTCTCCGTAATGCTTTCCAGTTCCTCTTTTTTATCCGCCATGACAACCATGTTCACACCAACATAGAACAGGTTCTGGTCATTCTCCCGCACATCGTCCATGACACCTTCGATCTTTTCTTTCTGCACCTTCTTAATGTAGGAAATATCAGAAGAAAAATCGTTGTTTTTGTTACGGACACGCTGCTGCTTCAGAATGTCATTCTCAATCCCCAGATATTTCTTCTGAAGAACCCGGTTCGTTAAATCCTTTGGCACCGGCACAATATCAATCGTTGTCATGCTGTGTACCGGCAGGTTGGTCACTTCATTAATGAAGGTGTCCGGCAGTGATGCCGGATATTTCTTGATAAACAGCGCACGGCATTTCTTCCGGTCCGTTTCAAAATACCCGGGATAGAATTTCATATATCCCCCGGAAATCCCATTCTTAACATCACCGCCCCGTTTCAGGCTCTCCCGGAAATCAAAGTAGAAATGTTCCTCATCCCCCATCCGGTAAAAATTAAATAAGATGCGCAGGCGCTCCCCGGCATCTAACGGCTCGATCACGGAACCAAGCTCCGCAAAATTCTGTTTTAAGGTTGCTTCAAAGGTCGAAAAAAATGCTTTCGCCTGCTCATACCCCTTACGCTCCACACATACGGTCAGGTAACGCTCCTGCTCGATTCCCTGTTTCCCTTCTATGATACGTTTTTCCGTGATCTGGTTATAAGCATCCCGAATCCAGTCAAATCCGTCATCCTTATGCCGAAACAGGACGTTCTCCCGGAACTCCTGCATATTTTTATTCCGGTTATTGATCGTGATCTTAAAATTCACATCAATGGCATTTACCGCCTTGCAATACTGCTGCAAGATACGAACCTGGTCTTCCGAACCTGCTGTAACATAATTAATATCCAGAAAACGGTATGTTTTGGAATACCTCCCCTTCGCTACTTCAAAAATGCCGTCCCGGGATATCCGGGTAAATCCCATCGTCTGCTGTAAATATTTTGGAGCCTTAACCGGCTTATCTGCCTTTTTTAATTGCTCAAATCTGTCAGAAAAAATTGACAATGTACTTCCTCCTTTCAGGCAGATGGAGAACCAGAAAACATTCAGCAACGCCATCTGCCCTGCTAAATAGTTTCAATCGTTCTCCCTCTTCCCGAGGAGGTCTGGCAGCCCTTCCCTGCCCGTTTTACTTTCGGTCTGTTTTCCCTTTAACGGTAATACTTAAACCATACGGCTGCTGCGGTTCCCGCTGCAAGCAGGCAGACAACCGCGCCGATCATACGGATTGCTCTTTTCTTTACCATATGCATATCCTCCTTTCTTCCTTTTTTCGCCTCTTTTGCTGCCTTTTCCTGCTTTTGCTTCTGCTCCTGGCTCTCCTCTAAACCCAACAGCTTTAATTCCTCTACAGATTCTGTGGAGCAGTAAAGCAGCGGGCGGTTAAAAAAAGAATAATGGAGCAGTTTTGACGCAAACTGCCAGAAAGTCAGTCCATGATAGTTATAAAAACCGGTAAGCGCCAGCGGCACAACAACCGGTGTTGCCACATAGCAGCTTAATGTGATCCCGATTTTCTGATATAACAGAAGGACGATCGCTGTCCCTGCCCCCAGTGAGAGCAGGCTGAAAAATGCCTGTTTTACCGTAAGGCCCAAAACAAAACTTTCCTTATAATGCTGCAGGTCTTCGCTCAGTTCAATATCCATTCGCTTACCCTTGCCGGATTTTATCCAGTGGAACTTCCCGCGTTCCTCCTGTTTTCCGGCTTCTCCTTTCCATAAGATTTTTTGATACAGAATATTTACGATCCCATATCTGCATATTATCTCTGCCGTTTTCCCATGCTTCCTTTTGTTTCCTGCAGGGAAGGATTTTTACCAATGTTCAATTCGATCCCCTGATTCCTGCAGTATTTTCTCACACCCACTTCATCAAACTCTGCCAGCTTTTCCAGATTGAATTCCACCATGCTGTACTGCTGCATCCCGGAATGCCCTTTTACCGGCAGAACCTTTCCCATCCCATAATCTTTAATAAATTCCAGCTTATCCCTGCCGTAATCAGCGCTTATAAATGCTTCCTCCGGTTCCAGCATGTATCCCGGCAGGTTAACGGTCAGGTCGCCAAAAAGCTCCCAGCTTTCTTCTTCCCTGTGATACATCTGGACGCAGATGCCTCCCCCATACATGTAGGATTCCACATAAAGGGCGATCTTCTCTTCCCCATATTCCCACTGGTATTGTGCTGTCTTTACAGTATCCGGCATTTCCTGTATCGGTTCCCTCTTTACCTGTTCGTGAATTTCCTCATACTGCCGGTACCCTTCCGGGTCCAGCTCCCGAAGGACCTCCTCATTGAACTCAAATACCGGGCATTCACGGATTCCGCATCTTCCCGTTTCTCCAGTGGGGGTTCCTATACCATATTTCTGTAGGAATGCAAGGGCAAAATCTACGGTCATGCTTTCTTTTATGAACATCCGGTTCTTTTCCATAGGCACTCCAAACTCTTCCGTAACCTCCATCACAGGAAACATTCCATCGTTCACTTCACTGTAAAAGGTAATGTCGAGATTTCCGGTTTCCTTACAGCCATCGATCTGCATCCATACTTTCATGCATTCCTTATCATCCTGAACCTTATACTCAAAATCCAGTTCTTTACGCTTTCCATTCTCGATTTCTATCCACCTCCCTGTTGTCATCTGCCCCGTTTTCTTTCCTGAACCTTTCTAAGCCGCTCCTTTCCGGTTTCAAAGTAGCCTTCATCAATCTCTATACAGATCGCGTTTCTCCCATTTTCAAGGGCTGCTTCCCCTAAAGCAAAAGAACCGGCAAACTGGTCCAGTACCCATTCTTTCTCTTCCGTGATAAATTCCATGATCTGTTTCAGCAGCTCCACCGGCTTTTCTGCCTGATGGATGCGGTCTGCCTTTGACGATGGTTCCACATCAAAGACCGTTGGCAGCATTCCTTTTGCCCCGGACATAAAATGGGAAATCCCCGGCTCTGCCTTATCTTTTTTTGCATCTGGCCGCATATTTCTGGCTTTTCCTTTCGTAAAGAAAGCGATCTCTTCCGTGTTTTTTGATTTTCTCCCGGTATTTGCCACAAAACTGCCTTTTTTCCAGGCTACTTTTGCGTAATATTGCAGCCCTGCTTCCTTTGCCAGTTGTTTTACCTGATACAAATACCCATAATTCTCCCCGTTTTCTTCCGGCAGGAACTCCACAAGGAAATGCCCCTTTTTCAGTACACGGTATTTCTCGTCAAAGTCCTCCTGTGTATACTGGAAACATTCATATTTTGCAAAGTCACGGTTTCCACCCTTTAGGCTTTTCTTTAGTGAATACGCATGGTCTGTAATAATGGCATCCACACTGTTATCCTTTAAGAAGCTCAAATCCCTTCCGTCTCCCTGCACCAGCATACAGGTTACTTCCTCTTCATTCTCATTTTTCCGGGTAACGGTATAGACACCCTTTGCCACCCGTTCAAAAACGCCTTTTTCGATTCCCTCATATATCCTGGCACGGATGCTTGGCTCTTTTACCTCTTTTACCTTCTTTACGCAGTCCATCGCCTCGGTAAGCGTAAAGCACTCCGCATCTCGGAAGTATTCAAAAAGTGTAAGCTGGATGCCCTTTTCCCGTTCTTTTACCTGCACTTCTATTTTCCCCCGCTATCTTTAAAGCCCCAACGCGCGGGATGTCAGATTCTGCGCACCTTTCACTGTCCCCACGGTCAGCGCTACTGTAAATGTCATTTCGCCCAGATAGATCAGTGTCTTTGCCCAGTCCTCATAATCGCCGGTAAATGCCGGGAGGCCGGAACTGATAAACTTATTACAGAGCAGGATCGCAAAAGCCATCGTTACAGCCTCAAATACCACACTGATGAAGTATTTCATATAGCTGACAAAGGTATTGCTGATTCCTCTGTTTCCTGCGATGGTACTGCTTGCAATCGCTCCAAACGGTACAATGACCATGATCTTCAGAAAACGGAAATACACATTGTATAACAGAAAAAATCCGCAGATGATCACGATTAAAGATAAAAATACTGCCAGAATCAAAAACACGATACTGGTCCCAAATCCCAAATCTTCGATGATCTCTGCCTGTGCCGAATCTATGGTAAGTTCCACGTTTTGGTTCGTTCCTAATAAACCGACCAGATTCCCGCAAGATGTAAACAGCGCTTTCATGATCGTCACATTATAGGCAACCATCCATTGGGAAATCGCCACCCGGATGAACATACGCAGGATAACCTCGAACCTCATTTCCTCCCGGATATCCACGCTCTCAGAACAAAACCCGATTACAAAAAACAGCACAACCAGAGAGGAACCGATTGCCACAAACAAAGGCTCCACGCTCTCTACAATGCCCCATGGCCCGCCTCCTTTAAAACCGGTAGGGGACTGCCCCAAAAGTTCAAACACTAACGATACCTGGGAATTCCAAAAGCCAAACACAATCTCCAGAAGCGCAAGAATTGCTTCTCCCAGTTTAAACATATCTTCACCTCTTTTCTTGAAGACAGGAGGGGCTTCTGCCCCGTTCCCCTGCCTTTCGTTACCAAACGTATCAGGGTAAACATCTTCCTATGTGTTTACCCTGGTACAATACAGTTTCAGTATCGCTTCATTAATTTAGCTGATACCAAGAAAAGCAAGTACGGAAGAAATGCCGGCCATGATCAGCCCCGCCACAATTCCTTTAATTGCACTGTTCATTGAAGAACTGTCCTGCTGCTGGTATGCCTGTGCAAATTCCATGACATTCTTTGCAAGGATGATGACACCCACCGCCCCGATAATACTGATAACCAGAGTCTTTAAATTTGCCAGCGGCTGTGTGACTGAATCTACACCGGATGCCATAACCGGCTGTGTGAAAAACATGGCTGCCGCTGCTGCGCCTGCCGTTGCCTGTACGATTACTTTCTTTACACTCATTTTGCCTTTTTCAACAAATCCCTTCATAAATTGGTTCTCCTTTTCTTTGATCTCATTTGCACACGCAAAAAGGCAGGTTTATAGAAACCCACCCTGCGTTATGCATAAACTATGGGTTCCTATAAATCTGCCTTCTTTATTTTCCAGTATCTTTCGTAAATTTCAGCCGGAGCTTTTTCATCTGTTCAGCAGTATTTTTGATATCTGCAATGACCAGAACATCTTTATAAGAAATTCCGCTGCCAATCGCTATCCTGATCTCCTCAAGCTGTTCATCACTATATGGGTTCTTAGCCAGAAGCTCAAACAGCGCCTCCTCTTCTGGCTGCCGGCTGTTCATGTTGTTACTGCTGTTCTTTCCGGAATTGTCTCCACCGCTTTCTTTTTGCCGGTTATCCGGGCGTTTTTTCCTTACCTCCTTTACAGACTGTCCTGCTTCTTTCCGGTTCGCTTCCAGCTCTTCTTCTGTAAATATCTTTTCCGGAATCGGGTCTGCCGCAAGCAGTTCTTCCACGGAAAGTTCCAGAATATGTACCGGCTCCCCGTTCTGCTTTTTCTTCTCATAAAATTTTAAAGATTCCTCACTTAATAATTTGACATCTTCCGACATCTGTGCCATACTAATGTCATGTATATAAGGCGGCGCACCTCCATCCTCGCTTTCCTTAAACAATGGATGTTTAAAGGTATTGTATTTCCGGTCTATGATCGGGTCACAGCCACGGATCAGCACGATACACTGGTCATTATTCAGCTTCCGTGTTTCATCCGGAGTGAGCAGTTCACGCCCCAGGACATCAAAATTGTGGGAACTGCTTCCGTTTTTACCCTTTGTTTCGCCGCTGCTCTTTTTGTCTATGGTTCCCTTACCAAGACTTTCGCTGACATATTTATGTGTGGATTGTTCATTTCCGCCCAAATAAATAAGCGTATCGCAGTTACCCGGTATGGTCTCCCAGGTGTCCTTAAACAGAGCTTTGATCTGCGCTAAGTTCTGTATGATGATAATACAAGAGATCTCTCTGGACCGCATTGTACTCAAAAGTGAACAGAAGTCATCTGGTAGCGCAACATTGGCAAATTCGTCCAACATAAAAGTAACATGAATCGGCAGACGCCCATTAAAATTAAAATCTGCCTGGTAATACAGTTCCTGAAAAATCTGTGAGTAAAGCATTCCGACTAGGAAGTTATAACTTTTATCGGAATCCGGGATAACACAGAACAGGGCTGTTTTTTTATTCTTATCCCCGTCTACTCCGGTCCCGATCTCCTCAATATCCATCTCATCACTGTCCAGAATGCTCAGGATCTGCGGATTTTCCAGAATACCAAGCCTTGCATTAGCACTGATAATGATACTTCTTACTGTATCGCCGGCACCACGGACCACCTTGTTATACTGGATGATCGCCGGATGCGAGCTGCCCTTTTTGCGCTCCAGACGCCGGAATCTCCGGTCTAAGTCAGACGGCGAGCCATCCGCATGAACCTCTGCCTCATTGAGCAGCTTCAGAACAGTGCGGAAATTCCGTTCTTTCGGTGGACATTCCAGCCAGACATATAGGAAAATCGCCTGTAAATAAAGGGATTCCGCCTTTTCCCAAAACGGGTCATTGCTCTGTGCGTTCTTTGGTGTTGTATTCGCAATCAGATTCGTGATCAGTTTGATAATGTCCGTCTCCGAACGGATATACCGGAACGGATTATATCCATTGGAATGCTCCATCTCCACCAGATTCAGGATTCTTACGCGGTATCCATGTGCGATCAGAAATCCCGAACAGCATCTTGCAATTTCCCCCTTTGGATCTGTAATAATAAATGACGAAGTAAGCTGCATGAGGTTCGGCTTGACCATGAACAGTGTTTTTCCTGCGCCACTGCCCCCGATAACCAGAAAATTCAGATTCAGTCTGGTTTTCCTAGTGTCCATAGACATCCTCAGGTTCTGTGAAAGGATGCGATTTCTGCTATCCTCCTTATCCCCGAACTTTTTTGTGATTTGACGCGGATTTGCAAACACTGCCGTACCAAATTCTTTCCCCGGCATATAGTTTCTCCGGCTCGTGATATACATCAGCATAGCGATTGCATAAACAAAAAAAGCGCCAACCACTGCCTTTAAGGAGTATTCATTCCAGTAATTGGCAAAAGGCCGCCCTGCCACGGCATTTAGCCGTTCCATAAAATAGTTCAGGTCCATTTCCGGCTTGTAACAGGCGCTTAACAAATATCCCGCATACGCCGCACAGATTCCTCCGATCAGCAGCATCCACAGCGGCGTCTTTTTTCGACTTCCCTGTAGCGTATTACCTGCCTCCCTTGCCCTTTACTGTCTTTTTGGCAGATTCCAGCGTTTTTTGAGCCTGCTGATACTCTTTCTTTTTCTGCTGCCTCTCCCTCTTTTTCTGCTGTTCCTGCTGGCGTTTTACCTGCTCCCTGTTTACCGGGTCATAGCTCTGTTCATATAACTGCTGTCCAGTCACTCTCCGCACCGGCTGGTTGGAAGCGTCCAGTACCTGATAGGTCTTCTCTTTTTCAAGCCCCGCATAGATCGTCTTATTACCATTGATCCATGTGATCTCGGACTTCCGCAGCCAGATATATTCATCTTTCTTATATGGAATCCTGGTCTTGATGTTCTTTTCGGTCTCTTCCATGACCATCTTCCGGTCAATCGTGATTCCGTTCACTTTCGGGTTATCTTTGGACTCCTTCTGAATCCGCTTGAGTTCTTCCATCTTATCAACCGGTAATACGCTTTCTGTGCCATGTCTCTGTCCTGTCTCCCGGCTGCCGAACCATGCCTTCCACTGTTTGGACTCCATGAATTCCCGGAATTGTTCCGAATCCATCTTCATAGATACCGTACCATCTTTTCCAAGCTCCGCCAGACCGTTGCTCTCCATATGCTTTACTACCGGCCAGATCTCCAGCCAGGTCATGTTCAGCCTGGAACGGACATCACTTACCTTTGCTCCCGGATTCTTCAGAATCTCTTCGGCCGTTACCCGGTATTCCTTTTCTTTTGGCATCCCGGACTTTTTTTGTTCATCCCTGACCGTCTTTTCCAGTTCCTCCGGTTCCGCATTCGCAAAATAATCATCCATAGTCTCAATCTTAGAATTCTGAATCTGCTCCATGATCGACTTGATACGGGGAGCCGCCTGGGAATGGAATAAAATCTCGCTCATTCCGTCAGACTTATTCAAATCCGGCAGGATGGAATACAGAATTCCATATTTATCTGCCATCTTTTTTACCGTTGCCAGGTCTTCTGTCTGGAACTTGAACACCTGTAGGTCTCCGCCGGACTTTAAGAGCTGTTTCACAGAAGTCTTTCCAGAAAGCTTCTCCTGGTCCAGCATTTTTTTGATCACAGCACAGACCCCCTTCACAAAATCCAGATTGGCTTTCCCCAGCTTCAGAATGATCTCTGCGCCTTCAAACGAAACACGGATGATCTGCGCCGCGTCCTGAATCTCACTCATATGCTTCCCCCTTCCCTATATGGATTTTTCATTTTTCACTGCCGCCTGCGCGATTTGCGGTTTCAGCGGTTTTTCCGTTGCCTCTGCAATCATGGCATCCAGTTCCTCATTCAGATCGCTGCGCTTCAAAACCTCTTCCAGCATCCGGTTCGCCTTTTCTGTCTCATAAGACATAAGCTGTACCTGAAAAATATAATTCTCAATCTGTACTGCCGCACTGTTCGGCGGTTTCGGCAGATTACCGGCATGGTGTTCCAAAAGCTGTCTCCGCTCTTCTTCTTTTAAATGCGGAGCCGATGCCTGCAGGATGATCTTCTGTACCTCTTCAAAGGATTCCTTATGGAATGCGATCCGATATAAGATCTGTTTTTCTGCCTGGGTAAAACAAGGACGGTTCTTCTCAACTTCCTCTAAAAAGGGAAATGTCTGTACCACATTTTCAATCGCAAACATATCAGACACCTGCCTTCCGTTCCTTCATAAGAAGCAGAATCTCCCGCATTTTACACATCCGTTCTGCTGTCGGGTTATTCTCAATCACACGGGCAATCTCCTGGTCATTCAGGCCGCTCTCAATACACTTGCGAACTTCCTCCAACTGCTCGGTTGACAGGTCTGCTTCCATGATCGTCCCGAGGACATCCTTCGGAAGATTCTTATCACGGAAAGCAAGCAAGCCAAGCATCCTCTTTTTAGCCGGACGGGAATCCTGTATCACAGGTTCCAGCAGGATTTCCGGTTTCTTAGGCTCCACTGCCGGTAAAATCTCCGGTTTCTTAGGCTCCGCCTCCTGGTTCTTCTTTTCAAGCGCTGCCTGCAGGTCTGCGATTGTCTTATCCCTCTCTGCCACTTTCTTCTGCAGGTCCTGAATACTCTTGTCCTTATATTTCAGATTCTCATACAAATCCTGGATTTCCCGGTTCTTTTCATCTACCACATGCTCTTTTACAAGGGAAGACAAGGCATCAAAGCGCTCATTGCTTTCCTTAAACTGCAAAATGGAATTTTCCATGATCTCCATAAGCCCCTTCATATACTCCCGTACACTGTCATCCTCTTTTGTCTGTCCACTCTGCTTCTGAAGGGATTCCTCCAACTGTGTCCTCATTTTCTTCATCCGGTTCGCGGACATTTCTTTAATGGCATAGGTTTTTACCTGTTCAAACGCAAGCCCGTGGACAATGCCCTCCCGGATCTCTTTCATCTGATACTGGTTAAAATCATTTTCACAGAGAAATTCCAGTGCCTCCGTACTGATGCCTTCCATCATGCCAAATACAATCTCACGCATACATTCCGCGCTCTGGTTGCTCTGTACCACCTTGCGTATTTCCGCAATCGGCAGCCCATAATCCATAGCCATCGTGACAATATCCATCTGCTCATGCTTCAGCACTTTCTTACATTCTTCCAGATACCGTTGCTCTTCAATTGTCATTCTGTCTCCTTTCCCCGGACTCCCCAAAGTCCGGCTGTTGTTCCGATTCCTTTTCCAGACATTAACGCTGTCTGCCTCTCCTTTGTTCCTCAACTGCCCGGTCATGTTTACCGGATTTTTCTTTCAGTTCCTGGTTCAGTTTACGGATCTTCCTGCAGGTATCCTTCACTTTCTGCACTTCCAGCCCATCTTCCTCACACTCGTCCAGAAATTCCTCCAGCCAGTTCAGGGATGCTTCACATCCTCCAGGTTCCAAAAGCCCCTGGTAACTCTTTCTGACCATATCCTCTTTGGATTCCCCGGATTCCATTGCATCCATTAACCCATAATGGTCGATTTCTTCTCCTAGTTCCGTCAGTTCCCATGCAAGCTGCTGTGCCAAACTTCGCTTTCCCGGCTCCAGTAACTGTCATACAGCCCATGATTTTTCATAAACTGCACCGCCTTATCCAGTAATTCTTCATAATCCTTTATTCCGTATTTCATGTTGTACGCTTTTCCCCCTCTCCCGGCTGTAAACCTTACTAAGCAGTCTTTCGGCAATCCTTTTTTCCTTAATAGCCTGCCTCTTTTCTTCCTCCAGTGCCTGTGTCCTTGTCTGGAAATACGCTTCTGTCCTTCTGGCATCTGGCACGGAATACCCCAGTCCTTCTAGTTTCTGGCATACTGCCTCATAAGCCAGGAATTCCCCGGAAAACTCCGGATATCCCTCTTTATAAAGCTCTGCCTCCATCTGAAGCGGTTCCAACTCTCCGAGAAGATGAAGAACTGCCTGATAGGGCTTTTTTTCTTCCTCCAGTTCCCGCTTCTTCTCCCGTACCTCCTTCATCCGTTCCGAAGCAGCCATTTTCGCATCAGAAAGGCCCTCTATGGAGCGGATATCATGCTCCGCCCAGAAGATATATTCCTCCTGCAATCTTTTAAGTGCCTGCAGGCTGCTTTTATATTCCCATGACTTTGGACTTTTATGGATTTTCCCGGCACGGTATTTCCGTATAAAACATTCCTTCTGGTGTCTGGTCAGATGCCGGTTCCGGTATGGAATATAAATATAGAGAAGTTCTGCTTCCTTACGGTCCTCCTGCTGCGCCGGGACTGGCGGTTTTTCAATCCGGCACCGGAGCATCTCTTCGGTATATTCCTCCCCGAATAAGTCAATTCTCCTTGCCCTTTCAGCACCGATCTCCCGGAGGGCAAGATGCTTTTTCCCGGACAGTTCATATCCCATGTACTCCAGAATTTCCAGAAACTCTTCATAAGTATCTGCATCCTGCACCGCACGGTCCACATCCCGTTTGATTCTCTGGTTCCGCTCGGAAAGTGCTTTCTGCTTTTTCGGTTCTTCTTTGATTCCTTCCCTTCGTTTCTTCCTTTTTTCCAGGACTTCCTCCATATCCAGCGTTGACAGGCCGTGTTCCTCACACAGACGGTTTACCAGAGGCTGAATCCTATGTTCCCATTCCCCTTTTGGACAATCATATTTGTAACCATTCGTACAACGGACGGAATTAAAAATAATATGGCCGTGGATATGGTCTGTATCATTATGAATCGCATAAACTGCCTCAAAATCCGGCCCCAGGTATTCTTTTACAAACTGCCCTACAACCTCAAAGGCCGTCTCTTCCGTGATATCCTCCTCTTCAAAAGAAATGATAAAGTGATATCCCTGCCTTTTATCCAGCTTTCCAAAGTGACGCTTCGTTTCCAGCATCTGCGCCAGCGCATTTTCCGGAATACAGTTGCTGCCGCTGACATACCTGCCGCCCTCTGTTTTATCCGGGTCCATGATATATTTCAGCCCGTTTGCAAGATGCTTCGCCATATACCCGGATTTTGCCTGCTTCATATGCAGGATTTTTGTGATTGCCATAGGTTCTTCTTACTGCTCCTACAATTTGTCGATTACCTGCTGCATCTGGTCTTTCAGCCGCTTCATAAACACATACAGCCGGTGTTTATCCTCTTCGGAATACAGCCGGCTGTTATTGTTATGGGTAATCTGGTTGATGTTTACCCCTATATGATTGATCTCGTTATTCAACCGCTGCAATTCCTGCCGGATTGCCGGGTAATCCCTGGGACGGTTAGTGATCAGCATCCGCAGGAACTGGGAATCCGTTACCCCCATTTCAGCAGCCTGTTTTTGCAGTTCTTCCAGTTCCGCACTGGTCAGACGGATCTCTTTCCTGCATTTCATCGCTTCCTTTTTCGTAGAACCACTCCTTTCCCAAACTATCGGCTCACTGCTTGCACCAGCGGCTGGCTCTTTCCTGCCGCCTTCTTAAGCATCTGGTCCATTTCTTTCTGATACCTGGTCTGCTTAAAGACAGAATCCAGGACAGTCTCATCTCCCATAAGGCTTGCAAGATAGGATTCCTCTTCTCTGGTATCCTCTCCCAGCTCTGCCTCTGATATTTTTACGGCCGTCTGCTCAATCAGCTCATAATTCTTTTCGCAAACCAGGTCCACAATATCATCAATCCCTGTTCTCTCACTTGTATCATTCACATCGTCACACAGAAACAAAGTACCGTCCCCCGCTTCCAGGCTGTAGCCAGAACCTTCCAGATATCCCAAAATAATCTCCGCCTCTTTCAAAGACAGCCGGAAAAGAATATCTTCCTCTTCCAGCCAAGCAGTCAGTTGTTCCGGTTTTTCTATACGCTCGGCCATCCCTACCTCACACTCCTGCAGTTCACTGTTCCATTTTTTTCGGGCATGGAAGACTGGGAACGGCATCCGCATTCATATTTCGCAAACAGTTCCGGCTCCGAATATTCCAGATACTCCACAAGCATTTCTGCACATGTCAGCGCATATCGCTCCCTGCTCTGCTCCAGTGCCAGAGCAAACCTGCTTTCATAAAACGTGTCCAGGGCTTCTCCAAAATACAACCCTTTCTGAATTGCCAGCGTCTCAATAAAAGCAGCCTCTGTTTCCCGCAGATACTGCCAGTCATAACTGTCTGGTACCTCACCCGGCTTGATATGCTCTTTTCCCATGACTTTCATCATTTTTTCATAAGCATCCCCAAGCCCTTCTACATGGTGCAGGATATCAGAGACCACTTCATAGCATGACATAGATTCATACTGGGGAATCCTGGGAACCACATAGTCCCTCCATACCCCCGCTTCGTTCAGATTCCGGTATGCTTTCGCCGGCAGTGTGTAATAGGCTGCGGATAATTCCTGAATCCAGCGCACACACTTCTGTAACTGAAAGCTGTTTTTGATGGATCTGTCTTCTTCCCTTTCCGGGGACGGATAATTCAAAAGACGCACTTCCAGTTGTTCAATCTGTGCCTGTACTTCCCCCGGAAGGTCATAATTTTCCAGATATGCCACAAGGATATCTGACTGCTGTTCTCTTCCCTCCCGGGTACGCAGTTTTCCATACAGTTTCCGGACAACATCCGTATCAGATTCCCCGATCTCCCGCATCTCTTCCCAGTCCCAGTAACCATTGTTTTTTATAAACATGCCGGTGTCCCACACAAGCGCCTGCAGCATATCCCGTTCCTGCGCCTTATCCGGCCTACCGAAATCCCATAACTCCCCGATCATCTGCTCCGTTGCCCTAGTGGTCTCTATCCCTTTTCCACGGCACATATGATATAGGGAAGCAATCAACGCTTTCCTTACATCTGCCTTTGCAAGCTCGTCCAGATAATTTTCCGCTTTCCGTCTGTACGGCCAGGTCATTTCACAATAAACCCGGATATTTCCTAACGCTCCATGTTCCAAAAACTCCCCTGTTTTTGCTTTTAACTGCTCAAAACCTTTGCTTTCATATTTCAATCTGCTTTCCTCCAAAAAAGAAAGGCAGGAACCAAGCATTTCTGCAAAATCCCTGCCTTTCGGCTGTTATCATCTTATTCTATTTCTTCTGCCTCCCACGGCATCACATCATCCCGGTAGCCGCGGAATACCGGCTGCCGGAGGGAATTTTTCGTATTCGGCATATATTCCACCCGGCACACCTTTTCCGGCTTTACCCACACGGCTCCCTTTGTCTCTGCTATAGGAAACAGCGGCAGCACCGCATCTGTTACCGGAGATAAGCAGGATATCGCTTCCTTCGTTACCCCACTGGACAGATGCCCTTTGTAAACCAGTGTTCCCTTCCGGTATTTAGACAAGATCAAACTATAATGGTTTATGCCCTTCCTGATATAACCCGCCACAACAAAATCATCATCTGCCATGCGCTTAATCTTTACCCAGTCTTTTGTCCTTTTTCCCATATGGTATAAGCTGCCCTTATGCTTTGCGACCACTCCCTCCAGTTCCTGTTCTTCACATAACTGGTACAGACTGGTTCCCCTTCCTTCAATAAATCTTGAAAAGGCAAACCGGGGTGTCTCCCTTAAAAAGAGCGCCGCCAGTTTTTCCTTCCTCTGCATAAGGGGCATATCCAGCAATTCCTCTTCTCCGCAGAAAAGGCAATCATACGCCACGAAAGAAGCAGGAAACCGTTCTGCCGCCAGAGCGATCTTAAACGGGTCTGTCAGCAGTGTGCGCCGCTGTAATTCATAAAAATCGGGGACTCCGTTTTTCATCACAACCACTTCCCCGTCCAGGATTCCCCTTCCGGCAACACAGTTTTTAATATCCCGAAGCTCCGGAAATTTACCAAGTACCCGGACATTCCGTTTGTTGCGAAGGTCCGTTTCCTTTTTATCCAGATAGGCAAGGCACCGGAACCCATCCAGTTTCAATTCATAAATCCAGTCCGGAGAATCAAATGCAGGACACATCTGCTTAATCAGCATTGCTTCCGCTTTCCTTTCTTCAAACAGGTTCACGATATCTTGCCCTCACGATTTACCGGTTCCTCCTGCTTCATCATATCCAGGCTGCCTTTCAGCGCTTCCATAAGGTCAATGACATTATTTGCTGTTCCCTGCTCTACCATGAGAACATCATTCCCTTTGATCTTCTGCATGATCGCGTTACGCAGCCGTTCCTGGTATTCATCATGGAACTCGGCCGCAACAAAGGGCTTTGCCATCGTCTGGACAAGCATTTTTGCCATTTCCAGTTCCTTCTTATCAAGCTGCATTTTCGGAACCTTCCGGGGAATCTCTGCAATCTCATCATAATAATACAAGGTTTTTGCAATCAGACCGTCTTTCAATGGGTATAGTACAATCGTTTTTTCCGTCTGTCCGATCACAGTCTTTGCGATCCCGACCATTTTCAACGAGAGAAGTGTCTGCCGAAGAAGTTCAAATGCTTTTTCTGCTTCCTTCTCCGGTACTGCATAATAATCATTTTCATAATAGATCATATCGATCTCACTCATCTTAGAGCATTGTACGATATGGATTGTACGGTCCTTATTTGTTTTCAGCCTGTCCAGTTCCTCTTCCGTCATGGTAACATACTTTCCTTTTTCATATTCGTACCCTTTTACGATATCCCGCGCGGTTACTTCTTTCCCACAATGGGAACAATATTTTTTGTATTTTATCCGCGCACCGCTTTCTTTATCCAACTGATTAAAATGGATATCGTTATCCACGGTTGTTTTATGAAGCCCTACGGGTATTAAGACCAGTGACATGGAGATACTGCCTTTATGTGCTACTGCCATATTCCTTTACCTCTTTTTTGAGATAGTATCTGTAAAATTTGCCAAAATACACAGTCAGACCATATACAATTATTTCCAAAAGTTATCTGCGTCTCCCTGTCACTGTGGAATATCCCACTTGTTTCTGCTCTTTGCCATACTCCTGTAAAGTATCAACAAGCCGGCAGATTTTTTCTTTATACTCCGTTTCTGCAAATGTCAGAAGGGTCTCTGACAATGCCAGACGTTTTTCCGGAATCAGCAGGTCTCCATAAATCCGCCGTGCCGGATCTGCCTCTGTATCTCCGGTTTTCATATATTCTGCATACCGGAACATATCCATTTCCTTTAGAAGCCCTGCCGCTTCCCATGCTGCCGTTTCCAGTCCTCCCGCTTTCTTTCTTTTGGGAATATACTCCATTTCCCCAAGCGCGTCGATCAGTTCTCTTCCTTTTCTTTTCTGGACATTATCCGGAAGCTGCGAAACCTTATGGCACAGATAACAGTTCAGTGTATACCGTAAACTTCCGCTGTCTATGACGGTTTCCATATCCGGAATCGGGATTCCCGGCGGCAGATCGCCGTGAAAACGGTCTATATATTCCGCAACAAGATGATTTTCCCGCATAAATCCCCGTATCTTCTCCGCCAGCCCATGAAGCTCTTCCTGACTGTAAATCAAGTTTTTTCTTTTTTCCGGTTCCGGCGCCGTTTCCCGAACCACCTTTTCCGAATCCTGCCACAGTGCCATAAAATCCGGGATATTACACTCCAGTTCCCACTCAAGAATATTTCTGGTAATTCCCTCATCCTGACAATATAAAACATAAGTTTCTATCTCATCTCTGTTCTGCTGTAAGTATTCGGGTGCTTTCTCTGATAATTCCTCCCAGATCATCCCATTGGTAAGCATAGATACATATTCTATCTGAAATCCTTCTTTCAGATATTGGAAGAAGCAGACGCTTACTTCTGAAAAAGCGGCAGCGTCATGCGCATCTGTATGAAGCCTGCCTTTCCTGAAAAAAAGTATTTCATCATCACAGCAGGCCAGCGCTATGATATCCTTTTTTCCGTCTGGCTGCTGTTTCTGCATAAGGAACTCAAAGTTAAAATCATTCCATTGCCCTTGATACAACTGTATATGGCATTCCCTGATAAATCGTATATAATCCCGATTGTTTTCCTGTATCGGGAAGCTTCCTCCGTCAAATCCCCTGCCAGACTCCATATATTCCGGGATCAGTGGAACATGAGGTACCTCTATTTCCTGCATACGCTTACCATTCCATAATACCATTGCGTCGGGTGTATAATCTACCTCATCCAGAATCGATTCCTGGGTAATCTCATTTTCCGCACAATATGCCAGAAACATTTGCGCTCCTTCCCTGTTTATGATACCTTTTGCAGTCAAAGCACTGGTAAGCTCCAGCCAAATATAACGGCAGCCTTCCAGAGACAGGTATTCAATCTGGTATCCATTCTCCAGATAGTCAAAAATATGGTTACTGCATTGTAAAATGTCCCATTCTGCGGGGAATGCCATTTCTGATCCGCTGCGGAAATAGATGAGTTTTTCCGCTTCATCATCTGCCACGATTATAAGGATATCCTGATGATTCTTTTTATTCGGGTCTTCCAGAATAATCCAAAAATCATAATAATCCCATCCTATTTCCTTTAAATGCGCATGGCATTTTGTTTCAAATTCTATAAATCCATTATTCACATTGATTATTTTATTCCTCCAGATTCTATAATTTTTTGCCCTTGCTTTATTGTTCACGCGCCCGTAAAGATTACCGTTTTTTCTCCCTTCTATCTTGTTGTCCTTTCTTTTCCGCAGGCTTCTTTTCCATTGATTGCCATATTTCCATGAAATCCGGAATATTGCATTCCAGTATCTGCTCGATACCTTCTTTCGTAACTCCCTGTTTTCTACAGAATTCCATATACATCTGTATTTCCTTCTGGTTCCGCTTCAGATATTCCGGTCTTTCATATGATAGTTCTTCCCATATGGCACTATGTATAGAGACAGACATATATTCAATCCGGTATCCATCCTTTATATATTGAAGGAAATAATCATTTATAGTGGCATTAGCCGGTAGGATATCCGCCTGTCTGCAAGGCTTTCCTTTCTCAAAAAAAGCCATCTCATCATAGCAGCTTATCAATGCTGCAATATCTGTCCCGCTGCCTTCCTGATTCCTTAGCATAACAATCTCAAAATTAAAATCTTCCCATCGTTTTGCATACACCTGGATGTGGCATTCCATAACAAATTCTGTAAGCGCTTCTTTTTCCGGAATTTCAGCCGGGTATTTCCCACTATCAAATCCCAGTTCCATTTCCATGCATTCCGGGATCAGCGGAGCATTTTCCGTATTGCTGTCAACAACCGTTCCTCTTTTCCATCTTCCCATCACATCCGGTACATAAGTGCCAACTTCTTCCTCTAAAGCTTCATAGGAGATTCCGTTTTCTGAACAATAGGACAGGAACAACTGCTCTCTCTGTTTTAAGTTCCGATAACTCCGCGAAAAATCTTCCTCGATCTCATCCCATATGCAGGCACAACATTCCGGGGACATATATGTGAATATATGTGATCTCAAACCCGCTTTGCAGATATGTGAAAACATCTGCACACAAGTCTTCCTTATCAAATTTTATGGAATACACCATTGGTATCTGTGAACGGAAATAATACAACTCTTCTTCTGATTCCCATGCACGCATAATTGAAAGCAGCTCCCGTTTCTTTCCGCCGCCCTCATGTACCATTGTAATCAGAGGCAGAAACGAATTTTCCCCTCCCTCTTCTATATTTCTACCCATGGCTCTAAATTCATTTATTATATTATTCGCCTCTATGCTTCTACCGCCTTCCTATACATATTTTTTCGCTGATCTTCTGCCTGCATTCAAATACATGTGCATATCCTAAAGATGGCAAACGGAGCTTTTAGACAGCAATGGGATTTTAGGTACTGCCTGCCGGTTTTCGATAGCCCGTCCGGACTGGCTCGCCAGTCCTCTGCAAGATACGGATTTTGCCGTACAAAATCCCATCTTGTTAGGGGAGCATCCCCTAATACCCCTGTACGCCGCTGATAACAGCGGCATAGATACTGATAGCAGATTCTTATATATCATATAGGGCGCAGATAACAGTTTTTAAAATCTGCTATCAGTTTTCGCTCCCCATTTTCCAAATCCTGCTATCAGTTTTCAGCAGATGATAGCAGTTTTCTCCAATGGGAAAGAAAGCACTGCTGTCAATTTCCCCTTTCTGCTATCACATTTTCCCTGCCTTTTTCCATCCCTGCTGTCATTTCAAAACATTTGCTGTCAAGCATCCTGACACCATTCCTGCCCTCACAAAAGCAAGCCGAATCTCAATTTCTGGCCGGCAACAGACAACGCCTGCTGCCAGCCCTTCCTCCTTTGAGCAACAAAAAAAGCAGCCTCATCAGCTACTCCAAAATTTCCATCTTCTTTCCCAACATATTGTCAAGGTGTGTCTCCTTTCAGACCGCATCACATCATTTCAGGATTCCGGTTCATCATCAGTGGTTTACTGTCTCTTCCAGCCGTTCCAGGGCTTTTTCAAAAGCTCCGATCCCGCTGAAAAAAGAAGACAATCGAATGTCATCGAACAGATACGGCATTGCCATATACAGTTCAAGGAAAATGTAATACAGAACATCCACAACAATCGAATTTCCTGCCTGCTTATAAAGCTGACAGTTGCTGATTCCCGCCTCCTTCGCTTTCCAGAAATCTTCATCCGAGAATCCCATCAGCCGGAAACACTCCAATGGAGTCAGTCTCCGGATTCTGATTAAAGATTCCAGACAATGAACACCGGAAGTTGTAGTGAGCGTAGGGCTGATATCCCCATTTTGCAATACCCTTCCATTTTTCAATGTCTTCGGATAAGAGAGATTTGCCACTCCGTTACACTTACACTCCTCATAACCTTTCTTCGATTTCTGCCGGACTAAAACAATATTGTCCTTTGCTACAGAAGTCAAAGTATGACAGGTATCCGCAGAAGCGTTGACTTCCAGTCTCTGCTTGATTGTTCCATCTTCCTGATATCTTCCTCGGATGGCACCGATTGATTTTTCCACAATCTTTGCCTGGTCATGGGACGCCATATGAGTTCCGATAATTCCCAATGGCGAATATACCCCGCCAGTCATATGCCCTTTATTCACGCTGCCAACCCGGACAATCTTTGGCTGCTGGTTTCCTCCGGAACACGTTGTAAGTGCAGGGCTGCATCCTTCCGCAGAATATACTCGCCCTGTCTGTGCATATTTTCCCGGTTCATTGACCTGCCCCACCATTTGAAGGCTGTTTTCTCTCCAACGCTTCAATGCTTCCTCGTCTGGTTCAAACAGCAGCGCTTTCCGGTCCTCCATATCTTCGATCAGCCGTTTCACTTTCTCCTGTGACAGATAGTATTTTTCATCCACCGTGTCTTCCAGGATATCTTTTAGGCATACAAAGGTATTCAATGGTTCCGGGAACCGGAACTTTCCGTTGTCAGCTTCCTTCCTGATCAGAATCAGATAAACCCGCTCCCTGCTTTGCGGTATCCCATAGTTTTTTGCATTCAGCACCGCCCAGTAGGTGTTATATCCATACTCCTGCAGTTCCTCTTCAAACATCCGGAAAGTATCCCGGAACTGTTTTCCAACGATATTTTTCACGTTCTCATAGATTCCCCAGGTTGGTTTTACTCCCCGGATCATCCGAAGCCACTCTACCAACAGGGAAGAACGTGTTTTATCAATCTCATCGGAACCGCACTTTTCACACCAGTCACGCTCACTGTAATGCACATGCAGCGGATTGTATTGATGCCCGCACTTTTTACAGGTCCATACGGAGCCTTTCCGGTTCCCGGCAGACGAGAAATCCTGACAGGGCGAACCGCCGCATATCATGTTAAAAGGAGGTATCGTGGTCGCATCGACCTTTGTAATATCTCCCAGATTCAATGTTTCATCTGTGCTATGGATCGCACAGTAACTCTTTATCGCATACTTATCAAACTCACAAAAATTAGCCAAACTATATTTCATTCCTCATATTTCATGAGGTGTAGCTACACATTTTACCTAGGATTACTCACTTATTTCCTCCTATTCTTTATAGATTCGTTTCATTTCCATTGTTCCAATGCAAAATTTCCGGAACCCATAGCTACAATGAAATATTTTCTGCTGGTCCATACTATTTAAGGACTGAAACCACCTCCCTTACACATATGATAAAAACCTGTGTTTCTCTACAATATGTCTGGTCTGCACCACCCCCTTTCCTGCATAACGCAAACCAGAGACTGCCCGCAAATCACTCCAAATTTATCTCCTTGGAACATGTTCCGCAGGTTTTACGATCTCCGCTTTCCTGCTGTCAGCGGCAACAGCTAATTCAAGCCCCCGTTCTTTGCTATATTGATATACCTGGTCTGAAATATAATCCCAGGAATATCCCCAAAGCTCCGTATGTACCTCAAGATCAGTCTGCATATCCTCAATGTCTCCCTGATTTTTATGTATCTGTACTTCCCCGGTGCTTCGAAAAGCAACCAGAAAGTCTCCTCCCATCTTTTCATGCATACTTTGCGCAAACTCAAAATTCAAAAGAATTGCCGCACAGGAAACATTTTTTCCATAAATCGTATATCCCGTTTCCTCTTCTTTTTCTGGTTCTGCGATCTGGAACAAACCACACCATTCTTTTGCAATCTGCTGATTTGCCATCCGAAGCATTTCTGTATCACTTATAGTCTTGCACTGTTCTAAAAACCAGGGATTCTTGACCGCCATATCCAATGCTTCTTCCAGCCCTATTTCCCATGCTTCCAGCATTTGGTTGGAAACCAACAGTGTCTGTCCGTTATTTCCCTCCGTTGGCACTCCCAAATGAAATGCTACAGAAAATTCTCCCTTTTCCACATGGGGCATCTTTTTCAGTAGTCCTTCATTCAGTTTTGTATTCATCAAAACAGGGAACAGATATTGTGCTGCTTCCTTCTGAAACAACACTTCCCGATTTTCTTCCATAAAACGGTACTCTTCCGTCCATCCCTCGCACAACACTTTTATAAGTTCTTCCGGTTCAACGTCTTTTTCACTGCTCTCACAGAGTTTCTGTATGTCTTCAAAGCAAATCCCTTCCAGCAGGATTCCATCTGCAATCTCAACCCAGTACCGGTCTACCTCTTTTTTACCCATAAAAGCCTTCTCTTTATGAATTTCCCCGGGCAGCCCACATTCCTGCATCTCCTCCCGCAGATATTCTTCCATATGGTCACGGTGATAATTTCTAAGCCATTCCGTCCATTCCATGCACATTCTTTTCCTTTCTGAATATTATGATTACTTTTTATCGCCTCTGCTCCCCAGTAACTTTTGGCTCCTGCTGTTTGGATATCTCCCTCTGTCCGGATGCCATTGTAATCTCCTTTGTTATACTGTCAAAAAAGTATATATCATCCGACAAGCGATCTTCCCGAGATACCGTTTCACGGTTTACCTCATATACCATCTCTTGTAATTCTTCTAATGTAGATTCACTTTTCGGCATTAAAATACAATCATGGACACTAGAAGGAATAATGTAAAGATCCTCTCCAAAAACATCTGCTATCTTTTTCATTACCTCCTTATCCATAATCGCCGCAGCACCATACGCATTGGAGGAATTTGAAATGATAACAGACTTTCCAGGAACTTCACTCAAAAAAATCAAATCCTCCTCCCATGACATCCACGATGGTCCAAACATAGCGTCTACCAAAGGCATTACACTAATCTCATCCCTATATGCAGAATTTTTCATCGCAATATCAAGCAGCTTTTCCGCATTCCATCCATGCAGTTCCATATATCTATTAGGCACATTGGCTGTACCCCCCCCCTTGAAATTTGGGAGGCTAAACTTAAATATAATCTCAAGATTTTCAAAAGGGATATGTGGAATCGTTTTTAATAATTCCTCATTTCCCTCAGATGGGACCAGAGCCGGTATAATATTTTCAGGCTTAAACATCTCCTCGATGTTGATTTCTGCATCCTGATCCATTGAATATTCCTTCATGGTATTGAACATCCCCTTTGCAATCTGGTCAATGCTCGCTCCATTCTGATAAAATTCATAAGCATTTTCTGCATAAAGCGTAATTCCAATCGGCCCATTACCCTGTACATATGTAAAACCATTTTTCGGGCCTCCATTCTTTTGTATGAGATCTGAATGCAGTGTGCCGTTTAATTGTTCTTTCACATAGACTGATAATGTTTCATATAGTTCCTCCTTAAACTGTAAAAAATCCATAATTCCTCCTGTTTCTCTATATTCCATATGATTTTTTCTTTTTCCAAACATTATTGTTACAATCTTTATCTTCTCTTCGGTCCATATACTTCTCCTATTTTCATTTTTTCATATCTGCAAGTACCGCTGTAAGGAATTTCTGCTCCGGCACACCCCGGCAGACACCTTTCCTATGCTCCCGGTACTCACTCTGTAAATAGGCAAGCTGGCTTTTTCCCCGGAGATTCAGATACCGGACATTCCGTACCGTATCTTCCAAAAAAACGGAATATTCATCTATCCTGTGCTTTTCCTCTATTTGTAATCGGTAATACTGCTGTAATGACAGATCATCCATACAATCAGCCCTCCATATTTATCTTGCTGCCGCACGCTGCGGTATGACATTCATGGTGTTCACAAAGATTTGCTTCCCGTCAGGTACGCTTTCCGGAATATGCAGAAACTTCCTTTCCCCTTCTTTCAAGCGTTCCGGTTCTTGCAGGTCCTTCCCCGTTCTTGTCCCTATACGGTTTACCTGCTCCCACAGCGAACGGTTCTCCCGCTCACATTGAAGAAAGAAATTATAGTCTTTTCCGAAAGGCGGCAGCCTGACAAAAACCTCATATTCCTCCAGCACATATTTTCTTGCCAGTTTTTTTGCAGCCTTTCTTCCCGGCCCGTCATTATCCAAGCAGAAATTCAGAGTTTTAATGTCTGGATGCTCCTCTAAAACAGCTTGAAGCGGCCCATCCGATACCATTCCCAACGCAAGGATTCCCGTCTTGTAATCTTTTCTGAAATCCATATCCGACATGGCATCAATCGCCGCTTCATAAACATTGATCGCCTGACTTTCCGAAGGAATCAGGTTAACTCCATATTTCTTATCATTTCCCGGCACATCACCCTTAAAGGGTTTTCCATACATATCATGGATTCCCCTCTGGCTTGCAAACTTCACTTCTCCATTTGCACTTTTCCCTAGAAATACAATATTGTGGTACTTCTGACTCTCATACATCAGGTCATTTTTCAACCAGTGGTTTATAATATCCTGTGAAAGTTTCCTGCGCTTTGTCAGATACGCATACAGCCCACGGCAGCCCCTTGACTTCTCAGGAAGAATGAACGGTACTTTTTCCTTCTCTTTTGGTTTACTCTCAAACGGTTTCTCCAACCTCCTGTTCCGGGTCTGCTCCATCGGTACATCCATCTTTATATAACCGGCAAAATCCAACAGATAAGACACCGCCTCCTTAAATTCCATATCTTTAAAATACATCAGGAAATCAATCGTACTGCCTCCGACACCACGGCTGTACCGGTACCAGGATGACCGATTGAAGATCATTGCAGAATCCATTCCATCCACATAATAAAACCTGCCTTTGCGTTTTAGCGGAATCTGCACACTTTCCGCCAGGTCTACAAGGTCCACCGATTTTGCAATATCTATTTCAGTATCCGTAAACTGCCCCATGAGATGCCTCCTCTTCATATTTCATATCCAGATATTCCGATAATTCCGGATGTTTCTTCTCAAACTCCTGCACATACCGACACGCCGCGCTGTTCTCCCCCTGTTCTGCTGCAAACTCCCGCAGGCTCTTTTTTGCATACTGCGCCGGCTGGTTACACCAACGGCTGATCGTGATATACATTCCCCGGTATGGTGACTGCCAGCACTTTTCATAACGCATGATATAAGCCAGACACTTATAGCGCATCAGAATCCTCGCACGCTCCAGTGTGTCCCGGATATCCTGTCCCCAAAAATCCGGCTTCCATAACCCTGCCCGGTCAAATCCGCAAAGTACATAAAATTTGATTCGCTTATGTACCGGCACCGCTCGATTCAGTAAATCCAGTTTTCTCTCAATCACATCCCGGTCCCGGATATCATCAAACGCAAAGAGTACCGTATCGTCCAGTTTTCCGGAAAACAGCTTTTTCATCTGGCTCTCCTGCATAATCCTCAGATTCAGCCCCTGCCGGAACTGGAATCTTTTTCCGGTTTCCAAAACACTGTCCAGAAGCCTTTCCCATTCCCGACACGCAAGGAAGTTATCATCCAAGAAACACAGTTTTTTTCTGCTGCTGTCCATAAATTCCTCCAACGGGCTTGCCGGAACCGATCTTTTGCTGTTCTTGTTTACGCAAAACTCGCATTGCCGGAAACACCCTCTTGTCAGAAAACCTATGGAGTAATCGGTATAGAATTTATATGCCGCCTTACTTTTTCCCGGCTGCATCTTTCCCTGTATATAGTCCTGATACAGTTCATAGTCCGGCATACCATGCTCCATCTCTTCTGGCAGGGGCGGCGCTTTGTCATAATAAAAGCCTGTACCGCCATATGTGAGATTCTCTAACTGCAAGATTTCATTCGGGACATAGGTATCTGTAAATACTTTAAACAGAAACAGCCTGTCATACCTGCGGATTTCCTTATAGTCTTGTATAAGTTCTGTCCGGTGTCCTTCCCTCTTATAAAACCCGGAAATTTTCATACATGCCAGATTCGGGAAACGCTGGCGCGGACGGTATAGAAGGTCCGCATCAATGATTCCAACTCTCATAATTCCACTACCTCCCCCGCCGGGTGTGCGGTGGCGTATGTTTTTTTTCTTCCCGTGAGTCCGTGATATTGACATACTCGCCAATAATATTCAGTGCTTCTCCATAACTACCGGAAGCAAATACCCGTTTTACCATCTCTTCTGCTTCCGCTTCCCTGCCATGCTCCCGAAGGGTACGTGATGCGATCCAGGCCAGATTATGCGTGTTGCCATTCTGCCCGATCAAGGCACAGTCCGGCTTTTCCTGCTCCGGCGGTTTTTCCGCGATAAATCCTCCCAAAGAATTTGGTACAAAATCAGACAGCCATTTCCCCATAAAGGCATCATGTGTCTGTATACGCCATATTGCGAGACGTCCAATACTCAGAAAGGAAAAAGCAGACAGGTCACTTCTTCATGCTCAAATGCAAATATATGTTCAAATTTTGTTCGAGCAGGATGCCGGATTGAGTAAGCATTTCGTTTATACCCTCCATCCATTCCTCCAGGTCTCCATCACAGCCCTGTAGAATCAAGACCTCCTGCCCTTCCATTCTGCGGAGGTCTTCCGTAGTAATCCGTTCAATACTCAACTTATCGCCTCCTACTGCCATCTCTTTGTCCGTATTGTCTTTCGGTCACAGACGGCATCTTTCCTGAATGAATCGGTTCCTGCCTGTCTAGTCCTTTTGCCGGCCTGTAAACTGCCCCGGTTGCTTCCATTTTTTCTGCAAATTCACAGATATGAAATACCGAAAATCCAACCTGCGTATGGTATTCATCAATAAAAGTACATTTCCGTATCACATCTTCCCTATCAGGATAAGATATTTCTATGGAATCACCATCCTGAATCCGAAACAATTCCCGATATTTGCTGTCAATGAAGCGGATTTCCTTTTTTTCATTATCCATTCTGGTCCCTCCTTTTTCAAAAGCAGCATAAACCGCTCTCTTTTCTATACTATCTGCTCTTAGTTACAGTTCCACGCTTACTGACAGGAGGACACAGCTCTGCCAATTGCCGGAACATGATCTCCTGCATTTCTTTCTTATATTTCAAAAATTCCTGAATGCCCGGGCTATTGTTGTTAATATAGAGATTTTTCTGGTCTTCCTGATTCAGCATTGAAAATCTTTCCCTTATTTTATCTTCATAATCATGGTGAATTTCTATTCCCTCCGCTCCATCCCAAACATTCCGGTAACGTACAACGCTTTCATGCGTACCCCGCAGTTCTACATGGTCGTAAAGCAGCATGAAAATCTGTTTATCCAGTTCTTTTTGCCCGCCCTCCGCATATGCATCGGACAGAAAGCCTACCCGGTGCGAAGAATAGGGTGCGGTATCATTTCTGCTATGTGTGGATAAATAAACGCCATCCTTTTTAACTGTAATCCGATTGACTAATTCAACCCCATAAATAACCATCTCCTCTCGGCTTCTTTATCAAAAAAAGCAGCACACCGCTGCCTTTTATATCAAACTTCTATCTGTTTATCTGCTTTATTTCCTTCACTTTCTTTTGGACTGGGGAACAGATTTCAGCCAGTTGCCGGTACATGATCTGTTCATATTCCTTATTCTTAGCATAAAATTCCTTCAATCCCGGCGTGAGCCGCCCGGTCCAACGGTTCCGTTTATCCTCTTCGCTTAACCGGTTAAAACATGCTTCCCAGTTTACCCGATATGCGTCTCGTATCTCCATCCCTTCAGGACTTTCCGCAGCCTCTTCATACCTTCGTACACTGGCATGGTTTCCACGCATTTCAATATCCATTTCATTTATCATTTCAAAGATTTTCTGATCTAATGCCCTCTGTCCACCATCTTCATATACTCTCGTAAGCATCTCACTGTAATGAGAACGGTAAGCCTCCGGTTCCTCACTGTCCCTTGACGATACATATACCCCATCTTTTTTAACAGTGATACGATTCACTAATTCCATAAACGCCTCCAGTCTTTCCGTCCTGCATCCTATCCAACATTACCCGCTCATAGTCCTCTGCTCCATGCGTCATGTAATTGAAAAGGGACCGCACAAAGCAGCCCCTCCCCAACTGTTTCTAATACGTCACTTCTCAGACTTTACGCTTTCTTTGCAGTACCCTTTTTCATCTTTTTCTTACGGTACACTGCATAAGCCACGCAGATACCACCTGCAAGGATTCCCAAAAGCGGCAGCATCCAGTTTGTATCATCACCGGTTTTTGGCGTGTCCGTTGTCACAACCGGAGCCTTCTTATTCTGAATCTCCTTCGCAACTTCAATAACCGGTGTCTGGTCGTCCTGATATTCAAAAGTAATCTCCCATTCTTCCTCTGATTCTTCATACCCCTCTAATGGTTTCGTTTCCTTCAGGACATAAACCGTAGTTTCTTTAAACTCACCATTTTCGTATATGCCAATCGGGAGCTGCTCTGTTTCCGCGTTTCCATCCTTGTCTGTAACAAGAACTGCTGCTTCTTTTCCAGATTCCTTTTCATACAGGGTAAATTCTACGCCTTCCAGTGCTTCCCCAGTTTCGGCATTTGTTTTGTGGATTTTCAGAACGCCCATTACACGCACATCCTTCATTTCCACTTTCTGGATTTCTCCTGTTTCAAGGACGGTAAACTCCACATCTTCTGCTACTACATATCCGTCAATAGCAGCCTCTTCGTGAAGGGTATAGGTTCCTGTCGGGAGATATTCAATCAAGTGTTCTTCTCCGGTAGTCCATTCCTCAACCACATTTCCTTCTTCATCAATGATCTGAAGTTTCGCACCCTGGATTTCTTCTCCATCCGTAATATCCGTCTTGGAAATAGATACTTTTGTATGGTCGTCCTGCATTTCTACTTCCTGGATTTCTCCAGTCTCTTCCACAACAAAGGTCACATCCTCTGCACGCACATAGCCCTTTTCTGTCGGAGCCTGCTCTTCGTGAAGGGTATAGGTTCCTGTCGGGAGATACTCAATCAAGTGTTCTTCTCCAGAAATCCATTCCTCGACCACATTTCCCTCTTCATCAAGGATTTGAAGTTTTGCACCTTCAATCTCTTCTCCGGTTGTAATATCTGTTTTGGAAATAGAAACCTTCGTATGGTCGTCCTGCATTTCTACTTTCTGGACTTCCCCGGTCTCTTCCACAACAAAAGCAACATCCTCTGCACGCACATAACCTTTTTCTGTCGGAGCCTGCTCTTCATGGAGTACATACTCTCCCGGTTCCAAAGCATACACGGTATGTGGTTCTTTTCCTGATACCCATTCCTCAACGACTTCCCCATCTTTCAGAATCTGAAGCTTTGCACCTTCCACTTCCTGTCCGCCGATCAAGTCTGTTTTGGTAAATTCCGTAATTGTCGGCTGATTCTCGATCTCGCAGGAAAGCTCGATTACCTCTATAGAGGAATCTGTATAGGATGCGTCCAGATGATAAATTTCCTCATTTGGCAGATATCCCGGTTTATGTTCTATTTCTTTCACATAATACAGTCCATGCGGCAGGTCTGCCTGAAAAGCCAGTTTTCCTTCTGCATCTGTTTTCCCGGCTTCGATCAGGGAATCCTTTTCCACGATCACTTCATCATCTGCATTCAGGATATCTTCCTCTGCATAAAGTCCAAAGGTTACTCCCTCAAGCGGTTCGCCTGTAACAGCATCCTTTTTCAGAATTTCGACAGTAATATGCTGTCTTTCATTGACCAAATCCATTGTGACATAATCAACCGCAACTTCCTGTCCATTGTATTTGATTTCAAATTCCTTTGCTTCCGTATCAAGAATACAGTTCTGTCCTGCTTTTTCTTCAACCAGATAATATTTTCCAATCGGAAGGTTGTTCAGGACCGCTTTCCCATCTGTACCTGTAATCAATGTTGCAACCAGATCATTTTCATTGTATCTTACAATACGATTACCTTCTGCATCCGTCTGTCCGTCCGGTGTATAAATGGTCTCCTTTGCATAGACTGCAAATTCTGCGCCCTTGATTCCTCCCATTTCATAGGAGAACTCATAGCCAGAAGATATATCCATAGCTTCTTCACCGGTAATAAATTCAGATACCGCATTTACTACAGATGCAACGCTGTTTTTTACTTTTGAAAGGAACTGGTCTTCTACCTTAACTGCCTCTTTGAGTTTTTCGCCCTGTTTATTGAGCGTCAAACTTCCAACTGCTTCATCGTTATACTGCTCCACTACAACGATAAATTTCCCGGTTTCTTCCTCTACCTGATGTACGGTATTGGAATCAACAGTGATCGTGATTGCTGCTTTTCCTGCACTCTGGTATTCCCCTCCGGCAGTTACTTCATTCAGAGGGATTTCAATACCATCTGAAACAAGGGCATTTTCAAACCCGGCAACTACATAAGAAGAAGGGGCCTGTACTTCCTCAATACGGTAAGTGCCACACTTCAACTGTTCCGGCGTGATCAGATATCCCTCTTCATTGGTCTGGAATATAGATACAGTCTCTTTTTTCGGATAACGGACGATCATTTCCACATATTCGCCTGCGTCCACATCATAAATCTTGTAGGATGCACTGTTGTTCAGGACGATTTCCTGTGTCTGTGCGTCTTTCTTTACGATCTTAAAATAGAACTGCAGTGGACGGTCATCAAATACGCGCCATACCTGCGGTTCACGGCTGTCCTCTGTAATGTGTACGATAAACGGATTCACATTCTTCAGATTTTCCGGTGTCGTAGATTCAAAAACTACATATTCGCCGTAAGGAAGCTCCGGGCTGCTCAGATATCCGGTACTGTCAGTGAACAGTTCCGGCACGTTTACCTTCTTCCCATTTTCATAATAAGAAGCTGTCTCATCCCCGCTGTAATCATATCCGATAAAATCATCCGCAGAATAGGTGCTTCCGTTTCCAGGTTTCAGGTTTCCGTCCTTCACACCGGCCAGACTGCTGATCAGGAATACCTTGAATCCAGCGCCTTCCACCAGGTCTGTTTCGGTCTGTTCCCCATCTTCGGAGATTTTGATCAACTGGAACGCCTGCTTTTTCACGGTCTCTTTTACAGTCACATATCTGTGAACGATCTTTACTTCCTGCCCCTCATAATCAACTGTTACCGGATATGCTGTTTCATCCAGAAGATACCCTTCTGCCGGCTCCAGCTCTTTCACATAATAGCTGCCAAGGTAAAGGTCCGTGAAGTCAATGGTTCCTTCCCCTGAAATCTGTCCCTGTGCAACAAGCTGGTCTTTTCTGTAAACAGTTCCGCTCTTTTTGTTCGGGTACTGGATATCCTCTGCGGCATAGAGACCATACTTAGCCCCTACCATTTTGGCATCTCCCTGTGCAATGAAATCCTGGGAATCCTTATCGATCTTATTTACATGGATTTCCCCACGTACTTCCTCATTCTTAAATTCATTCTCAAAAGTATATTTGTAAGTGGAATCATCCTTATATTCATAGGTAAAGTTATAAACTGCATCCGACATATAATAAAGATCCGGTGCCTGGATTTCCTGCACACTGTACTGGAATCCTAAAGGAATATCTGCCTTGAATACAGCGTTTCCATCCACATCAGAAACCGCCTGCTCGATCAGTGTTCCCTTGCTTACAATGACATTTCCATCATAAGAAGAAATATCACTCTCCGCATAAAGGCCAAATACTGCCCCTTCCAGCGTAACATCATCATTTGCCGATCTTTTTACAACTTTTACCGAAATATCCGGTCTGGCATTGGTATAAGATGCCTCTCCTGTTGCCAGTTCCACGGTCTGGCCTGCATAAGTAAGGGTAACGTTCTGTGTACGTTCTTCTGCGGTCTTTCCGATTACCAGCCCATACGGAGCCTGCTGTTCTACAATTTTATAAGTACCAAGATATAACTCTGCTGTTGTGGAACTGCCATCCGTACCTGTTTCAAGCTGAGTAACCACATCCCCTGCATTATGGATCTTTGTAACCTTATCCTGGCTGTAAATATCTTCTGCCGCATAAACCGTATATTTTGCACCTGCATAAGAAGCATTCTCATAAACAAAATTTAAGTTTCCTTCTGTACCAGTCACACCTTTAAGAACTTCTCCGTTCTTACGGACCGTAATTTTTCCCTTCTGCTCCTGATTGGTAACTGCTACAGATGTTGTTTCCCCTGCCACCAGTGCAACATTAAATGACGATGTATTCAGCTTATAACCCTGTGGTACGGAAATCTCTTTCAGGTATACCGTACTCTGTGTTTTTGGAATCTGTACTTCGGTTGCACCCTGTGCATCTGTTTCAGGCATTTTTGTGATAAGGTTCGTGCAGCCTTTATCCGAATAAATACCAAAAACAGCCCCTGCGAGGTTTACGCCTGTTGCATCATCCTTTTTAGTCACTTTTACTTTTGCCAGTTCCATCCATGTGACGGTAAAATTGACAGAGCCATTGGCCTCCTCATAGAAATCTCCATAGCCGATGTCCTGGTCGCCATTCCCTGTACTTACAACCAACGTTTTCCACTGGCTTCCGATCTGCCCTGACAATGTGCCGCTCTTCCATGTTCCCGTCACTGTCATAGGAGCACTGAAATAGAAACTGGTCCCGCCATAGATCTTAACACTTCCAGTCTTTGTCGTGCTTCCACTATGGTAAGTCACATTTTTCGGAAGTGTTAAAGTAACATAGTTTCTGGTATCGCCAGTAAGTTTGAATACTTCTGTTCTTTGAACCCCGCCATCTTCATACGCCTTTGTCGTTGTTGGCGATAATGAGATAGCTGCTGTAGGAGGCGCATCCTGTCCAAAAAGATAACTGATATATTCCCTTACACCATATTTCTGAATACCTGATTCATAACAGCCGGTAAATGCCACGCTTTCCCCTGCATACGCATAGGAAGCCGCCAGATGTGTCAGGATATAACGGACAGATGTATCATACTGCTTCAAATAGGTTCCTGTTAAGTCCCCCGGTCCGCCGTAACCGTAATAAAGAACTTTCTGCAGGTTCAGATTTGACTCATAAATATTCGCCACATAATCTGCTGACGGCGGTGATGTTTTATTGGATTCAATACAATATGCTACTTTCCCATTTACCGTAAACTGGCAGGTAAGATAGCTGCCCAAATCACTCGGATAATAAAGAGGGTCCCCTTTATGGAGAGATACACTCTGGCTTGTGCTCCGTGCTGTCATTAACGCTGTCGTAGCCGGAACAACAGAGAGGAATACACCATCCTCCATCATTTCTTCAATAATTTCCTCCGCTTCGGGGTCAGGGTCAGCCTCACCGTCCTCATCGGAGCCATCTTCTTTTGTGTTATCATTGCCGCCCTGGTCCTGCTGTCCCTGGGTTTCTGCTTCCGTCTCATTCACAATGATTCTTCTCGTGATCTGATAGGACGGATGACCGCTTGTCGGTTCCACACAGTACACTGCATGATAGGTTCCTGCCACACTGGAATCGAACTTCTGGCCGTTCTGGTCTTCGGCATCCTTAAATGTAACCTTAACTTTGGAATCATCAAATATAATGCCGGTAAGGTCGCTTTCTTCATCGAAAACATCCCCCACTGTCAAAACAATATCCTCTGCTGTTACAATTTCATCCGCATCCAGCATATCCAGCACATCAGACAGTTCCGGAAGTTCTTCTGCCATGCCTTCTGTTTCTACTGTTGTTTCCTGTATGGATGTTTCCACTGTAACTCCATCAGATGTTTCCGCTGCTGATACCGTCACGCCTGCATTAAACAATGTAGAGCAGCCAATCAGTAACGCCATTGCGCCCGCTAAAAAACGATTTTTATTTATTTTCACGATGCTTTTGCTCCTTTTCTTATTTTTTCGTCAGAAAAAAGCAGGCTCAACACAAACCTGCTTATCATTCCACAACCGCAGCCATACACAAAAACTCCAGTCATGGACACCATATGTAGTTTTCATGCATGGCACTGGATGGGGTCTGTCCCTGATCCAATGCACTTTTGATAAGTTCCTTTCTTTATATGCTGCTTCCTGCATGGAAGATCACAAGAACCAACTGCAATACCAGCAGGAATAAACTAAGTACCAACCTTACTGTCAAACACAACAATTTTCCAACCAATAATAAAATCGTCCAAATAAAAGATAAGATTTTCTGTAAAACTGCCATATCTGCTTCCTCCTTAATCCTCAAAGTCATAAAACTGAGCAAACTGTATATCTCTTTGTGAATAGTCTTCTTCTGTTTTTTCAATAAGTTCCGAATCGTCCCCGGAAGCGGCAGGAATCTTTTGTACCGCTTCCCCGACAATCCCTTTTATCATATCGGGAATCTTCTCCATCTGTACTTCCATGACCGCTCTTTTTACTAATTCAAGCAGCGGTCCGTTCTGTTGTTCCAGATAACGGTTCCATCCCTCTATCTGTTTCTTTTCTTCTTCCTGCTTCAGATACTTGCTGAAATGGACGATTGCTTCCGCAATGAAATCATCCTTTGTCCGGAAGATATCTGTATTATAATTTTTCAGACACCGGTATGCCTGTGCATGAACCGGGCGCTCTTTATACAGCCGCAGGGTAGTTGTATATTTCTTTTCATTGTCCATACATCCCCACTCCCTGTCATGCCCTGGCCTCTTTACGCATCTGCTTTGCCCTCATAATACTTTTTACTGCGGCTTCACACCCTTTTGCATTGGCACAAACATCTGTCACAAACTGCACTTTCTTGTTTTTATTGTTGCCAAAATGCTTGATGATGGAGGCACCGCCGCCCATGAACACCATGTTGGTAAGGTCAAGGTTATAATGATTTGCCCGGATAACATCGTAAATATCAGAAGAATACTCCCGCAGGCATCTTGTAATCTCCGTCCGGTACTTATCCGGGCAGTCATAATCTCCATTTCTCATAAAGGATTCCACAAAGTACGGAGGAACACTGGCTCCAAGCCTTGCCACCATTTCATCATTTACTTTATTGATGCAATACAATGTGGCTTTATCAGAGATCGCATATTTCCCATCCGGCATACCGTCCACAAATCCTACCAGGTCCACCGTACCGCCCCCAATATCAATTAACAGACAAAAACCCGGTGCTTCCTCTAAAAGAGTATGGATCACAACATGCCCCTGCATAAATACATAGATATTTTCAAGGGTAACATGGTAGTGGATTCCTTCAAACCGAAAATGCAGCTCTTTCGTCTTAAACAGATACTTCTTGAATCCGTCTTTCTGCTGCTGGAATCGCCGGGGCGGAAGTGCCGCACCCATTTTCACTTTGGCACTGGTCATTTTTCGATGCTTTAATTCCTTTGCCAGTGCTGCCAGCGTAAGCAGGTAATAATCTTCATTCTCTGTCTTGTCCACCCTTTCCACCACCGGAACCTGCCCTCCTACATAATAGAACCGGTTCTGGTATTCCAGAATGTTTTCAAGATTGTCCGGTTTTGTCTGGAGCGGCTGTACTGCCGCTGAAAATACAAAGTTTGCAGTTTTCATATTTCTGTTTCCGTGGTCAATCCCAATAATCTCTGTGTTATCTAACATATCCTTACCTCCTGGATTTCTGAATTTTTATCGTTTAGGTTCATTTGAACCTTTTTGTATCTCTTTTTCAGGAATCAATTTCATATCTTCAAAGAAATATGATATCGTTCGTTTTATTTCCTCAAAACTCATGGCAAGTGGCATAGCAAGCGTGATAATCACGGCATCCAGCCGTTTCTTTTTCCGAATCTCCCGATACACTTCCGTGAAGTTTCCCCGATATCCATTCCCACCCGTGTGCAGTGTATTCCTCCGCTCGTCTACGCTGATCATATACTCTTCTGTATCCATGCCAATTTGTTTCACATTTAATTTCTGCGTTGTGTATTGCCTCCCATCCAGATAAACACTCATATGCTCTTTGGGGGCAAAGCACATGACCACACAGATTAAAATCTTATCTATTCCTCTTTCCTCAATTGAAACCGCTGCGTCAAAGGTCTGTGCAGGTTTAAAATCTACTACCAGATTTTCCCTACTCATAGTTTTCCAATACCACGGATTGCCGATAAGAATATGCTCCGGGCACTTGACACTATACATCTCTTTTCTCATTTGTCATTCTCCTTAATCATTTCTCCAATATCTTTTTGAAATAGATCCTGTAACCGAATTACCACATGTACGTTTGGCTTTTGCTCCCCATATTCAATCCTTTGGTAAGTCCGAAGGCTGATTCCCAGTTTCTGAGCAAGTTCCAACTGTGTATATCCATGCTCAATCCGCAACTCCCTTAACCTTGTTACTCCCTTTCACCCCCTAATACTTTGGGGATTCGCTGAATGATAAGCATATAAATTCGTAAAATAGCTTGTTGTTGTCATTACAGCATTGTAAAGGGATGTTAAAATTACTGCTCGTATATTGACCGCCTTACTTCCGCAGCTCCGAAGGGAATCCATAACAAACTCCACTGCAAATTTGTCGATTTTTTTATAAATCCCCTGTACCACCGGTGTCGGTTTATCCTCACGGTTAATCCGGATTGTCTTAGCCGTAGAAGTAAGGACATCAACCGCAATAGACACGATTTCATCCAACAGTTTCCTGTCATGCGGTCTATCCATCCATATCGCATCATAATCCGTCTGGTACTTGAACAATTCCTCCGCTGCCTGATAGGATATGATAGGATTGGTACACTCTTTGGAGTTAATCTCTGTTGTAATCACAGGGCTACTCTCTGTTGTAGTCTCTTGGGTAATCTCTGTATTTGTCCCGTTATCAAAAGAGTAAGCTGCTTCTTCCCCAAACGGGAGGTCCATACCGCCAAAAGCGGCAGGTATCTCTTCTAAAGGGGACACCCTCTCTCTTTTTAAAGAGACAGCACCCGTTTCACATGTACTGATCTCTCCCACAGTGCCTTCCATCGTAGGTATCTCTTCTTTTTGGACTTCTCCCCTCTCCCTTTCAAAAGAGGGAGGGCAGTTAATATTGTCCTGCGGATAGGTAAGCTGCCGAAGTCTCTGCACATTCAATTCCAGATACAGCACGTTATTGACTACCAGACCATTGATATTCACTGTGCGGAATATCCGTTTTACCACACCCAGTTTTTCCAAAAAGATAATTGCATTCGTTGCTTCTTTCTTTGAGATTCCAAACTGTTCACTGATCTGCTGATAACTTCTCTGTAACAAATCCGCTTTAAACTTCTTTTTCACAGCAACCACCTGTCCGGAATTTTCATCCCGCAGTTCTGTAGGCTTATACCAGTAAACAATATCTGCCAAAATGATGATTGCCGTAAGATTCGGCTTCCCGCTTTCCCTTATGATCGTGCGATACCACATTTGAGGAATCACATTCCCGGAAATGTTCAGTTTCGCATTTTCATCTACAATCGCATTTCCTGTACTGTATATACCTCCATCCATAATTGCTACCTGCCTTTCCCTGAATTGCGCTCTTCGTCAGCGTAATACAAATCTTCAAGGTCTTCATCCGCCCTTTTCGCTGCCACAGCAAGGCAATAAGTGAAAAGCAGAAACACACACAATGCTCCAATAATTATTGCTTTAATCATCGCTTTATCCTCCAAAACAAAAGAGGACTAAGCCAGCCAGCAGAATCTAACCAACTTAGTCCTCAATATTATATTTTTACAGCATACTGCCGGCCTGAAAGACCGTTGCAGACAAGACTGCCCGCCGGAAATGATAAAGTAGTAGTTAATTTGGACTAAGCGGCCAGAGTTCCTATCATCAATAGTCTGCGCCGGTCCCATTCTACACAAAATTCATTCCCAGGCTATAAATTTTGCACCATTTCTGGTATAATAAAATAAGACCAAATCAGCGCAAACCCTTTATTTATAGGGTCTCTGCTAACTTAGTCTTATTTTAACACACGCCCCGCTTCCTGACGGTCCAACAAGCGCAATTGATTTTCCTGCCGGTATCTCAAAGGATACATGCGAAAGCACCGGTGTATCATCATCGCTATAGTGGAACGAAACATCCTCGTAACAGACATTTCCCTTTACATTTTTAAGCGGTTTTGCATCAGCAGCATCAACTATATCCGGCTCAGTTTCCACCACCTCTAAGAATCTTCTAAAGCCCGAAAGCCCTTTCTGCATCATCTCAGTCAGCTCTACAAGTATCTGGATAGGACTGATAAAGATGCCTATATACAGCGCATACATAGCAAGGTCGGATGCCTCCATCCTTCCATGCGCTATCAAAAAACCACCAAATACCAGCGTAACAAGATACATCATCCCCTGGAAAAATGCATTTCCGCTCATAAAGCTACCCATACATCTGTAATTTGCATCCTTTGAAATCAGGAAATTTTCATTACTTCTGTTAAATTTTTCCTGCTCGATACGCTCATTGGCAAATGACTGTACCACCCTTATGCCCGCCAGAGTATCCTGAAGACTCGAATTAATATCACCGATTTTTCTCCTGTTATCCATAAAGGTTTCCTGCATTTTCTTATTCTGGCCATATGAAAATACAAGCATAAGCACCACAAGAATAAGCATAGGAACCGCAAGCATACGGTTTATCATAAACAGAAAAATGAACGAACCGATTATCTTTATAAGCGATATAAAAAGATTCTCCGGTCCGTGATGCGCAAGCTCCGATATATCAAACAAATCGGATACGAGCTTGCTCATCATCTGTCCGGAATTATTCTGATCATAATACGAAAAAGAAAGCTTTTCATATTGGTCGAAAAGCTCCTTTCTCATGTCGCGCTCCATCCTCGCTCCCATCATGTGCCCCGCATATGTCACATAATACCTGCACGCAGTCTGTATGATATATGCCACCAAAAGGCCTATTGTAATAGGAATCAGCGCAGAAATGATTTTTCCCGGTGCTCCTGCAAAAAGGGTTTTGGTCAGCGTGCGAAGCAGCTGCGGAAACGCCAGATCTATGGCACTGATTATTGTTGCGCAAAGCAGGTCTATGAAAAAGACTGTTTTGTAGGGTTTGTAGTATTTGATGAATTTCTTTAATGTTTGCATTGTGTTCTCCCTGTGTGTTGTTGGTGAAACTATTTGTTTCTTAACTCACATCATTATATATAGGTAAACCTATATATGCAATAGGATAACCAATGAAAACACAGGATAACACCTGATAAATAACATAACATAGCATTTCGTTTGTAGGCGAAATCTATGCGAAATTTTCACATTGTTATGCGAAATCCATGTGAAATCACAGTTGTTAAATTTCGCATAATGACATATAATATAATCAAAGTATTGCTATTAAATTATTATGCGGAGGTGCCACATGGAATATTTATCTTGCTCAGATGCATCAAAAGCAATGGGATTTTCTATCCGAAGAATCCAGCAGATGTGCAAAAACGGTGAATTGCCCGGTGCAATAAAGGAAGGACGTAAATGGTTAATCCCTGACGAAACCATACACATGAATCATTTCGCGAAAACTAAATCTCTGCCAATAGGTGTATCTGATTTTAAGCTTGCAACCACCGGCTACTATTATGTAGATAAAACTCTGATGATACGTGATTTTCTGGATAAAAAGCCTATGGTATCTCTTTTCACACGCCCAAGGCGTTTTGGAAAAACTCTGAATATGGATATGCTTCGCGTATTTTTTGAAAAAACAAACGAGGATACATCTGTTTATTTCAAAGATAAACAGATATGGCAATGCGGCGATTACTACACTAAACACCAAGGACAGTATCCTGTCATTTTTTTGACCTTCAAAGATGTTAAAAGCATGACCTGGGAAGAAACCTTTCAGAAAATCCGCAGGCTTATATCTCTAGAATTTATACGACATAACGAGCTTGAGACAAGTTCTGTTTTAACCGCTTACGAAAAAGGACAATATCATCTTCTTGCCAAAGACAGCGGGGATGAAGTCGATTGTCAGATGGGTCTGCAGCTTTTATCATTACTGCTTCATAAGCATTATGGAAGGGAATGTATCATTATCATTGATGAATATGACACACCCATCCAGCAGGGGCATACCTGCAATTTCTATCCGGAAATAGTAAATTTCATGCGCAATTTTTTCTCAGGAGGACTCAAGGACAATCCACACCTTGCCTTTGGCTTTCTTACAGGAATACTGCGTGTAGCAAAGGAAAGTATCTTCAGCGGCATGAACAATCTGAAAACCTATTCTATTCTCGATGATGGCTACAGCTCTTATTTTGGTTTTACTGAAAAAGAGGTAAAAGACATGCTGCGATACTATGGAAAAGACGATAAATATAATGAGCTCAGCGAATGGTACGATGGATATCGTTTTGGCAATACAGAAATCTTTAATCCATGGTCTGTAATCAATTATATCTCTGACAACTGCTTTCCGAAAGCATTCTGGCAATCCACCGGCAGCAATGAGATAATCGGAGAAATTATCCAGACAGCTACGCCTGAAATTACCAAAGATCTTTATAAGCTGCTCTGTGGTGAAAAAATCGCAGCCTATATTGATACCGGTGTTATCTATCCCGAGGTTCAGAATAATCCATATAGTATATACAGCTTTCTTCTGGTAGCCGGATACCTGAAGGTTGCCAATATTTATCCGCAAAGCGATGGAAATTTCATGTGTGATGTTGCTATTCCGAACAAAGAAATTACTTTTGTTTACGAAAAGGAGGTTCTAAACCGCACCAACCAGAATAGCCTTGCCATATCTATCAGTCAGGCTATCTTTTCCAAGGATACACAAAAGCTCCAGGCTCTGCTGGAAGATTTTATGGTAAAAAGTATTTCTTCTATTGATGGAGCTAATGAAGGCTTCTATCACGGAATGATGCTTGGTCTTTGTGCCATACTTGGAAACCGCTACAAGATACGCTCAAACCGCGAATCAGGCCTCGGTCGATTTGATATTCAGCTTATGCCTTTGGCAAAGGGAATGCCCGGATTTATCTTTGAATTTAAACACACTAAAGATGAACATACCGATTTATCCGCATTAGCCGACAGCGCCCTGCAACAGATAGAAACAAAGAAATACGACACTGAGCTGCGCGATAATGGTGTGAATTCAATTATAAGCATCGGTATTGCTTTTAGAGGGAAAAGTGCTGTGGTGAGGAGAGGCTAAAAATCTCACCGAATATTAGTATAATCCAAAAAGAAGCACATGCAGCTTGCCACCCTATCACCATCATTGCGATACAAATGAGGCTGATCGGTCTCAAACTTATACACCTGTCCCCTATGGATTTCCTGCACATGGTCGTGACACTCGACCGTTAGCACACCGTCCGTGACTGTAAGATACTCGCGTGTTTTCTCGCCGTGCCCACCGCTTGTATACACGCCGCCCGGCTCCACATCGATACGGTATACCTCGACCTCCCTTGAGTCCTCGTATGGAAAGCAGGTCCATACCCTGTACTGTCCCAAAAGCTCCTTTGTCGGGACCAGATCATCCGGAGATATGAGCGCATAGTCCACTCTTGGCGGATCTATAAGTCTTTGAAACTCAATTCGCAGACCGCTTGTGATTTTACCAAGCACTCCGATAGATGGATTCGCTGTGCCCTTTTCTATCTGAGCAAGCATGCTTTTACTCACACCGGTCTGCTCTGCTACCTGATCTAAGCTCATGCCCTTTGACTGACGTATTCTTTTTAAATTTTCAGATACATTGTGTGACAGATAATCCATACTCATATCTCCGTTTTTGCATTTAATTTTCTAACTATACTGTTTATAAACATGTAAGGTAACTATTCGGAACAGTTACCTTACATGTTGTATTTTATAAGTTTACAGTGCCCTGCGATACAGCATCTCGATATCGCACTGGCGTGAAGTCCTTGGATTGACAGCAATGTTGCCGCTCTTCATGGCATCGACAGCCATCGGCTCTATCTTGCTTTCTATCTCTTCCTTTGTGACTGTTCCGGTTTTGCTGGCATTGTTGATTGCGATGGTCAGATTCTCCGGGATTCCGATGTCTGTGCAAAGCTCCCTGATTGCATCTACCAGCATCATCGGCTCAAATTCGTCCGCATACGCAGGAATCGGGCTTATATCATTGTAGATAGTCAGATACTTGCCATGGTCTGCAAGTGCATTGTACTCTGCGATTACAGGAAGCAGCACTGCGTTTGCCACTCCGTGAGGCACATCGAAAAATGCGCTGACCGGATGGCTCATTGCATGCACATTTCCAAGCCTTGCAAACGAGAATGCTATTCCTGCAAAAAGTGAGCCTGTCATCATAGCTTCTGCAGCCTCGATATCGTTTCTGTTTGCTACAAATCTGCGGATATTTTTTCCGATAAGTGCCATCGCTTTTTCTGCCAGTGCATCAGAAAATGGCGAAGCTGCTGTGGATACATACGCCTCCTCGGCATGGATAAATGCATCAATTCCGCATGCTGCCGCTACGCTTGCCGGTGCTGTTGTGATGAGTTCTGCATCTAGTATTGCATATTTTGGCAATATCTCGTAGCTGAATACTGTGAGCTTATAGTTTCTGCTATGATCTGTGATTACAGAGAATGCTGTCACCTCTGAGCCGGTTCCTGCGGTGGTTGGTATCGCAATGAGCGGTACGATTGGTCCCGGCACCTTGTGTGCTCCCTCATAGTCTGTGACGCTTCCGCCATATTTGGCAACTACACCCACTGCTTTTGCCACATCCATCGGTGAGCCGCCTCCGAATGCCACGATAAAGTCTGCGCCCGACTCCAGGTATTTTGCTGTGGCTTTCTCCACTGTTGTGACAGATGGATTTGCCTCTATATCTGTAAAAGTGTCTGCTTTTATGTCAACTGATGCCAGATAATCTGCTGCCTTTTTTACAAGTCCCATCTTCTCAAGATGAGGTCCTGAAATGATGAGTGCATGCTTACCTCCAAGCTTTTTGGCTATTTCCGGCAGCTTTGAAAGACTGCCCTTTCCCACTGTGATGTCCTGTGGCACCGAGAAATTAAATGTTTCCATATATAATCTGTCCTTTCTGTTTCCTAGCTTGCTTTCTTGGCAAGTACCCTGTCTATTGCAGCATCGATAACCTTATCCAGTTCAGCCTCATCTGCCTCCGGCATAAGTGTTGCAGCATCCTCATCTGATATGAGCTCAACAAGTGTACCAAATGACTCCTTGTATTTCTTTTTACAGAAAACGAAGAATACCACGCCGAGCGCACACCATGCAAGCACGATGCCCCACTCCTGAGCGATAAGTGATCCGCCGCTTCCCGGTATGCAGTACATTGCAACCATGAAGCCTGACATGATGACCGCCATCGTTCCAAAGAACCTATATGCGGGAACCTTGTAAGGTCTTGGCATATCCGGCTCCTTCTTGCGAAGAATAATGAATGAAAGAGCAACCATGCAGTATGCCACGCAGCATCCAAAGTTGCCGGCATCACTAATCCATACGAGCATCTTTCTGCCTGCAAAAGGAGCAAGCATTGTGAGTACTCCAATGAGAATCAGTGAGTTGATTGGTGTCTTGTGCTTTGGATGAAGCTTTGCAAAAAACTTCGGAATCATATATGACTCTGCCATTGAGTACATGGCACGCGAGCCACCGAGCAAAAATGAGTTCCATGAGGTTACGATACCGCACATTCCGCCGACTATTATAACCTTTGCCATTATCTTTGTGTTGAATGCGGCAGCCATTGCATCTGCTGTGACAAGTCCTGTTGCCTGCTCTGAATCAACAATTGCCTGTGGGCCCATGACAAGACCTACCGCAACAATGACAAGTGCATAGAACACAACTGCCAGAACTACTGATAAGATAAGTATTGAGCCGATTTTCTTTGCCGGAACATTGATCTCCTCAGCCGCCTGAGGTATTACGTCAAATCCGATAAAGTAAAATGGCGAAAGTGCTGCCACTCCGATAATTGCCTTTACGTTCAGACCTGCAGAGCTGCCTGCAAACATCTGTCCATCCAGGTTATCAACTGTTCCATTGATTACCGATGCAATTATCAACAAAATTCCGGCGCCACCAATAATACATGTGAGCACAGTCTGCAAAATCGCTGCTGTCTTTGCGCCGATAATGTTTATCATCATAATTAAAAATGCCACAACTATCGCCACAATAAGCCAAGAAGCATAAATATCAAAGCCTGCTACCGTATACAGATAGCCCTTCAAAAAGCCCGGCCACAGATATGTGATGATTGTTGGGAAAGCGCACGCCTCAAAGCATGCCACACTGACATATCCAAGGATAATCATCCACGTACATATGAATGAACCTGTCGAACCCATTGCCTTGTAGCTGAATACATGCTCGCCACCGCACTGAGGCATGGCTGCTGTCAGCTCCGCGTAGGTCATTCCCACGAAAAATATCATGATACCGCCGATTACGAAGCCGATTGCGGCACCGAGCACTCCGCCCTTTTCAATCCAGCCTCCGGTTGAGACAACCCAGCCCCAGCCAATCATGGCTCCAAATGCAATTACAAGTACGTCCCAGGCATTCAGGACTTTGTTAAATTCTGATTTTTTCTGTTCCATTACTTGTCACCTCCAGCTTCTGTCTTGCTTTCATTCTCTACCACTTTTCTTGCCAGAGACTCAATAAGCTCCGCTGTGCCATCCACTCCTAACAGGCTGCTGTCTATAAGCATATCCCTGTTGTGTCTGTCGCCTCGGTTGCTTCCTGTCAGCGCCATATGACGCTTATGATAACGCTTATCCTTTTCAGTGATAAAAAGCTTTGCATCATCCTCCGACAAATTGTGGCTCTTCATTACGTTTTCAATCCTCACTTCATCCGGTGAATAGATGAAAATACGTAAAATCGGTTTATGTTCCTTTAGTATATAGTCTGCTGAACGACCGATAATCACGCATGACTCACGGTCTGATAATTTTCTGATTATGGTTTTCTGGACGTGAATTGCACGCTCTGTGAGGTCTGCATATTTGGAGAAAGAGCCTCTGACATCACCCTCTGCACCTTTTCCGGCGATGGTGATACCTTCCTCAACTTTTTCCATGATATCCTTCGGAATACCGACCTCTTTTATGATTTCATCTACAGTATCCCTGTCATAAAATTTGATTCCCAGGTCTTTAGCAACCTTTTTACCAATCTGGTTTCCTTTAGCGCCATATTCGCATCCTATTGTAATAACAAGATGTGCCATTTCGTTCCCCTCGCTTTTCTTATATATACATCTTTATGCTATGTTGATATGAAAGTCGCTAAGGTATGCATCGACGATACCTTTTGACCCTTTAATCATATGTTGTTATATAAACTTGTTCCGCTTAGTTACCTATATTCTTTGTTTAAAAGAAGGGCGCACGAAGCTAATCGTGACGCCCTTGTCCTTTTATCCGGCTCGTAAAATCTGCCTCAATATATTCTGTTGCCTGCTTCAAATATAATTCAAGCCTTCTATGAAAGTGACTCAACAGTTTCCTTTATAATATCAAATGCCTTGTCGCACTCTTCCTCGCTTACGATAAGCGGTGGAACCATACGGATGATATGGCTTCCGATTGCTGTGATAAGCATATGACGGTCGAAGCAGCCATGCTTTACATCTACACCTGAGATTGTATCGTCAAACTCAACACCAACTAAGAGTCCCTGATGTCTTACCTCTTTTACGTGTGGAAGCTTCTCAAGCTTAGCTGCGAAATAATCACCAACCTTCTTTGCATTTCCGGCAAGATCTCTGTCAAGCAGCTCGTTTACTTCTGCAAGTGCTGCTGCACAGCATACAGGATGTCCACCAAAGGTTGTACCGTGTGAACCGGCTGAGAATGCTTTTGAAACCTCCTCTGTAGCACATATAGCACCGATTGGCATTCCACCGCCAAGACCCTTTGCCATAGAAACGATATCAGGTTTGATGCCGTAGTTCATGTAGCTCATTACAGCTCCGGTTCTGCACCATCCTGTCTGAACCTCATCGATAAGGAGGAGCATGCCCTTCTCATCACAGAACTCGCGAAGTCCCTTCATGAATTCAGGTGTTGCAGGATGAACACCGCCCTCGCCCTGTACAGGCTCAATCATGATAGCGATTGTGTTCTCTGTGCAAGCATCCTTGAAAGCCTTTAAGTCATTGTAAGGAGCGTATGAGAAGCCGTATGTCATTGGACCAAAGCCCACCTGGCATCCGTTTCCAGGCTGTCCTGTAGCTGACATAGCACCGAAGGTTCTGCCGTGGAAGCCATCCTTAGCAGTTACGATGTGATATCTGTTTGGACCATATTTCTCTATACCATATTTACGAGCCATCTTAATCATAGCCTCATTTGCCTCAGTTCCTGAGTTCTGGTAGAAAATCTTGTCCATTCCGATAGTCTTGCAAACCTTCTCAGCAAGCAGAGCCTGTGGAATGGTGTATGGATAGTTGAATGTATGCATGATGTCATCCACCTGATCCTTGACTGCTGCAACAACCTTAGGGTTTCTGCTGCCGGCATTGTTTACGGCGATTCCTGCGTAAAAGTCAAGGTATGGTGTGCCATTCTCATCATACAGATACATGCCCTCAGCAGTCTCAGCGATGAAATCGAAACGCTCATATGTCTCAATCATATACTTCTTTACTTTGTCTTTGATGTCCTGTGCTGTTAATCCTGTGTCTTTTAATTTCATAATATATTGCCTCCTAATTTAAATATCCTTGTGATTTTGATAAATAAAAAAGAGCAAAGTGCTTCACCGGTTAGCGTCTTTGCTCTTAAATATTCATAATTAATATGTAGTTGTTTGTTCGTTTTCTTTTGTGTATTATTTTGAACAAGTAAACAATATCACGTTCAATATATTGTGTCAACAATTTTCATTAAAAATGCGAAATACCTCACAATTATCAGTTTAAAGAGGTTTATCCTTAAAATTATTAACACAAATTGCCATTTAATGCTTAAAATATCATTTTAATGTAATGTTTTGTGCATTATATTGTCTGTACATTATTCTGTTGCTATGTTCCTTTTTCATCATCTATATGCATTATAAAGAACATGATACACATACCACATTATACGTATTTCTTTCCATTAAATAAAAAATCCGGGTACTCTCATTTGAGTACCCGGTCCATTCACCTGTTGCTATGCATTCTTTACAAGCTCCTGTTTACGGAAGGTGCGGAACAATCCTATCTGCTCCAGTGCCTTTGCAATGCCGAAAAAGACAATTGAATCTATCGGCCACATAATAAGGTTCTTCAGTGCACGCATTGGAAGAATTGCCATAAATGCCTGTCCATACAGTACCTGCAGACACAGAGTATTGAGAATGACATTGCAGATGAGCATTACTACAAACTTCGCAGCAAGTACTCTCCATATGGTAAGCTTTTTCTTATAAAAGAAGCAGCCATATAAAACACCTGCAAGCATTACAACAAGTGTAAGCTGTGGACAAAATGGTCCTGTAGGCTTCATCAGATACTTGATGATGTCAAGCGCTCCGTGGAAAACAGCTCCGGCAACCGGTCCAAACAGGTAATCAACGATACCATTTGGAATACCGGAAAAACCGATACGGATAAACTGTCCATATTCGATGGAGAAATATCCAAGGATAACGGCAACTGCAGCAAGCATTGCCATAGTTGTGATGGTTCTGACCGATTTAAGCTCTCGGGCAGAATCGGTGAACAAAGTAACGAATTTTTTCATTAAAAAATTACCTCCTTTGCAGACCTCACCGAACTACAACAGGAGATAATTAATATCTTCGGATGCAGCGGGATGCGACTCATGTACCGCAAGATTTTCTTTTCGTCCGGGTGACAACTCCCTGTTCATCCGGCACTTAACGCACATGTGTCTACTCTGCTAAAATTTATTTATTTGTAACGTATTAAAGTATATCACACTCTAATATCAAATCAAGTCTTTTTTATTCAATACAATAATTAAAGGGTCAAAACACCTTTTGACCCTCATATCTTATCATATCATATTATTTTATTTACTCTATCTTGGATCCGGACGATGCTTCATGTCACGGATAGGAATATTGGCAACGAGTGCCGGAACCATTCCGTTGTTAGAATCAGACTCTGTCTCTGTGATTTTCACATCAAGAGCTTCAGCGTCAATATCCATATAGCGGGAAATAACCTCAATGATATCCCTTTTCATCATCTCCATCATCTCCGATGAGCAGTTTGCACGGTCAGAAACCAGCACCAGCTTCAGGCGATCCTTTGCAACATTACCAGAAGATTTCTTTTTAAATAAATCCATTATACCCATGGTACGTATCCCCCTTTAATTTTTCTTAAACATATCCTTTAGCTTTTCAAATACACCATGCTTCTGATTTAAATCAAGTAAAGGAACCTCCTCGCCCATTATACGGTGGCAGATATTCATATATGCCTTTCCTGCAAGGCTGTCTGAGCCAACTAACGGCTCACCACGGTTTGTAGAAATAACAATCTGCTCATCATCCGGTACTGCACCGATTAAGTTGACTGCAAGGATCTCTGTTACATCATCCACATTCATCATATCACCGCGCTTAACCATATCGACACGCAGACGGTTGACAATCAGATCAATGCGCTTCATCTCATTTGCCTCGAGAAGGCCAACAATACGGTCAGCGTCACGGATTGCTGATACCTCAGGTGTAGTGACAACAAGTGCACGGTCAGCTCCTGCAACGGCATTCTTGAAGCCCTGCTCGATACCTGCCGGGCAGTCAAGCAGAATATAGTCAAACTCCTCACGAAGCTCATTGATAAGCTCAACCATCTGCTCCGGTGTAACAGCATCCTTGTCCCTTGTCTGGGCTGATGGAAGCAGACACAGATCAGGATATTTCTTATCCTTGATAAGAGCCTGACGTATACGGCATTTGCCCTCAACGACGTCTACGAGATTGTATACAATACGATTCTCAAGTCCCATAACAACATCCAGGTTACGCAGTCCGATGTCAGTATCAATCATAACAACCTTTTTATTTAACTGTGCAAGACCTGTACCAATATTTGCTGTGGTTGTGGTCTTGCCCACACCACCCTTTCCTGATGTGATAACGATTACTTCGCTCATGAACTTTATTCCTCCTACGTTCCTAAATGCTATTTAAAATATTTTTAGTAATTGGTTCGATGTAAATATATCCATCCTTTGCGATGGCTATCTGTGCCTGCTCCTGTGCCGGCTTTTCCTTGCGCCTTACCCTGTGCTTTGGCTGAGGCTCGTCCGGACTCTTCGCAATCAAATCACCAATCTGAATCTGAATCGGCTGCATGTCAAGTGCAAATACAAAGCAGCTCCTGTCACCTGTACATCCGGCATGAACATTGCCCTTTAATGCACCAAGAATAACGATATTGCCCTGAGCTATAATCTTGGCTCCCGGATTGACATCACCTATGATTGTGACCGAAGACTCGCTGGTAATCACCTGGCCAGACCTGAGCGTACCACGGTAAAACTGCTCCGGAACACTGACTGTTGCAACATTCTCACACTGCTTCTGCACTGCCTCATTAAATGCCTCAACCTGCTCCTTCATAATGGCTTCCTGCTCGGTACCACTCTCCACAATGCACAAAATCTCAATTGTGGTATTTTCCTCAATAGCTGCAATTATCTGCTGCTGCTCTTCATCTGAAAGATGCCTTCCCTCAAATGAAATAGCAAGCTTTGCGTTTTTAAAAAAATTGGCGGATGCCTTAAACTTCTCTACAACTGCCTTTATCAAATCAGCAAATGACATATCCGCATCTAAAACTAAATTGATTCCATATTTATTACTCTTTATCGTAACCGACTGTGACATGAGTACCTCCAATATCATTTAATATGAAATTCATTACTCCTAATTATACATTTTTATGTGGCTTCACGCAACCTTTTTCTGTAGGCTATGTACTAATTAAATCGACCATAGAAAGATTAACCGCTAATGCAAAAAACTTCTCTTATATGATACCTTATTTAATCATATAAGAGAAGTCGTACCCTTTTTGCAATTCTTTTATTTTTCTATGATACGATTGTATTATTTTTCATATAAAAACTCTTCCGGCAATGTAACATTAAAATCTTTCGCCAGATGTCTGAAGTTATCCGGTGTGATTGTCTGCAGCTTATCCGGTCTCATGGATAACATCTTGACAAGAATCTCTGCCGACTTCTCTGCTGTATGCATAAGTCCGAATGTCAGATCAAAATCTTTTCCGGCTGCAAACATTCCATGATGCGCCCAGATGGCAAGATCATATTTCTTCATAAGTTCACTTGTTGCCACTGCAATTTCTCTTCCGCCCGGTACCATCCACGGAACTACACCGATTCCAGTCGGGAATACTACAGGACACTCGGTTGCCATTTCCCACAGTTCTCTTGTAAAGACCTTATCTTCAAGCGGAAGAACAAATGTGAGCGCAATAATGTTTGTTGTATGTGCATGATACACTACTCTGTAATCCGGATCCTGCTGTTTCTTGACTTCAAGATTCATAAGGTGGCTAGGCAACTCGCTTGTCGGTCTTCCACCATTCACAAGTCCCCATACAATACGGTAATTCTCACCTTTTTCATCAAGCTCTATCATACAGATTGAATCCTCCGGCTTGATTATTACATTTCGGAAATATTTTCCACTTCCTGTCACAAGGAAATATTCTCCGGCAAGCTCCGGTACGGTTGTTCCGATTGGCTGCCACTCTTTTGGATCAAAGTTCTCTTTGACAGACTCTACTTCCTCAGACTTCACACGATAGGAGAGATTACCGCCATTTCTTTCATGCCATCCCTGCTCCCATCCGTCATTTGCCATACGTATAAATCCTTTTACAAATTCTGCATCTAAAAATCTCATGATATTTTCCTCATTTTTCTACTATATTTAAACTACTATTTTGTATTTGATTAGCTGCTGTAAAGCCATACTATAATGTGACTTTTATAGATATGACTATATTTTATCTGCATATAATGTCAACCGGCACATCCAGTATCTTTGCTACCTTAAGTATGGTATCAATGTGTCGTCCCACTGCTGCTGCCATGTGATGTGTCGGTCCTGCCTCACTCCACCGGTTGCAGAATTCTCTTGCTCCGATTGAGAAGCGAGTTCTCATATTGGTATCTCCAAATGTGAATATCGGACCTTCCTCGTTTACACCTTCTGCTGCAACAAATTTAAATTTCCCGTTCATGTCCTGAGTGATTCCAAGATAGGTTACATCTGCAGCCGGTGGATAGAACTGTGTCAGATATCCACCTCCTGTTTTTCCGTGAAATACATCTACGATCTTAATGGTTGGCTTTTTCGCCTGTGAAATAGCCGCATCACCTGAACCGGAGTGCCCTATGATACAGATATCCTCATTAAAGTCGATGGAGTACATCTCTGAAAGCTGACCGGTACCGGCAATTGTTTTTAAAATACTCATAGCCATAGCAACCTTGATATCTCCCTCAACTGCACAGGCTGTTCCCTGCTTTATAAGCATGGAAAATGCCGGGATCAGCATACTGTCAAGCTTTCCTGCGATTCCCCGGGCATAACCATCGTAATGGGATGCCACCATTCCAATATCTTCTTCTTTTACCCATTCTTCAAATGCCACAACATATTTTGCCATATCCCATACCGTCTCAACGGTAGCTGCTTTTCCGTCTTTGTCCGGTGCTATATCAAATGTCTCAAGAATATCTTCCGCCTTTGTCCGGATTGCATTCTCGTCTGTGATATGATCTGCGATCGCCCACATTTTTTCCCAGTCAAACTGCTTTGTATAAAGTCCCATGCGGTTATACAGATTGGTTTCATCAATATACAGATCCATCATTCCCGGATACGGTCTTCCGATCTGTGCGATATTGGTATAACGGAATCGTCTTCTGACCTGTGCTGCCTTACACCACTGTTCTATCTCCGCTGCCACATAGTTATCTCCACCTTCCACAACACCGGTGATTACTGCATGTCTCTTTCCTGCTCTTTCAAGATCTGCAACCATCTCTCCGACTGCTCCACATGCATACAGCTCGCCAAGCCATGTTGGTGTATCTGTATTGGCATAATCCGGTGCCTTCCGTTTTTGAACATTCACAAGAACAACCGGTACATTTAAGTCTCTGACCGCCGGAAGCATATTGTAGCTTGTCGCATATGTAAGAAGCTGTAAAATTACCAGGTCTACATCTGCTGACCGGAATTTATCTCCTGCCTTCATGGAAAGCTCTTTTGTGGTAACAATTCCTCCATCTACCAGCTCAACGGTATCCGGAATCGTCTTTTTAAATGCCTCATACTGTGCCTCAAATTCCGGAACGAGTGTTGGAAACTGTGGCAGGTACGCCCCAAGCGCTATCGCAAATACTCCAACCTTTGCTTTTGTCTCTACTAACATTTGTTTCTCCCTTCCTGGTGATATCAATTCTGTATTTATCGTTTATAAATCTGGGTTATATTCTTTTATTTCAAAAGAATCGAAAATGCATCGTCTTGCATCTTTTAAATCCTTCAGCTTACCATCTGCTATCATCTGTGATGCAATATTTCCAATTGCCGTAGCCTCTGTCGGTCCTGCATAGACAGTCTTTCTTGTTTCATTTGCGGTAAGTTCATTAAGATATCCGGCATTTGCACCGCCACCGACTATATGAATATATTCATAATTCTTATGGGTAAGTCCCTCTATTTCCTTTACTGTTGATGCATAACATTCTGCCAGACTGTTATAAATAACTGCAGCTATTTGTGCTATGCTGTCCGGCACCTGCTGCCTGCTTTCGGCACAGGCACGCTTTACCTCTTCTGTCATATTTGAAGGTGCCAGAAATCTGTTATCATTTACATCCACAATAGACTTTATCTGCTCTTTTGATGCAAGCTCACAAATCTGTCCAAAGCTCATATCAGGAACAATCTCTTTTCTTACAGACTGAATCATCCAAAGTCCCATTATATTCTTAAGATATCTGAAGCGGTAATCATAACCGCCCTCGTTTGTCAGATTGTGTTCCATACTCAGACTGCTGCAATCTGCCGAAACAAGCTCTGTTCCCATAAGTGACCATGTACCCGAACTGATGTAGAGCGTATCATCTTTCTGCGTTGGGACTGCCATTACCGCAGATGCTGTATCGTGTGTTGCCGGGAGAATAACTTTACAGTCGAATCCAACTTTCCGGCTTACTTCTGATCTTAATTTTCCGACTTCGCTTCCCGGGTTTTTAATCTCCCCGAAAATATCTTTTGGATATCCAAGCCTGTCTATAAGCTCATAATCCCAATCCTTTGTTACCGGATTCACAAGCTGTGTTGTGGTCGCATTTGTGTATTCCTGTACCTTTTCTCCTGTCAAAAGGAAATTAAGATAATCCGGAATCATAAGCATGCTTTTGGCTTTTTCGAATGCGTCTGGTTCCTGACTTTTTACTGCCATAAGCTGGTATATGGTGTTAAAGTTCTGCTTTTGTATTCCTGTTCTGGCGTAAAGCTCATCCTCTGAAATTACTTCATACACCTTTTTATCAATCCCTGCTGTCCTGTCATCTCTGTAAGCAACCGCATCCATAATCTTTCTGTCATCATTGTCCAGTAACACAAAATCGACAGCCCATGTATCTATTCCAATACTATAAGGCATTTTCCCGATTTCACTGCACTTTTTCATTCCGGTTAGTATTTCCTCGAAAAGCCTGTCAACATCCCATATCTTGTGACCATCTTTTTCTGTCATTCCATTATGGAACCTGTATACTTCTTCAAGTATTATCTTCCCATTCTCCATATGAGACAATATGTGTCTGCCACTGGATGCCCCTATGTCCACTGCCAGGTAATATCTGTTATCCATCCCTGTCCCCTTTCGTATTTGATAAGGCAAGAATAACAAAAATAAAGACAGCTTTTTAGCCTCTCATTAGACTAAAAAACTGTCCTTATTTTCTACTGCAATGTTATCTTCTTTTATTTTTCTTTTCCTCATACATTTTCTTATCTGCCAGCTCAATCAGACTGTTTAAATTGTCCATTTCGTATGATTTATGCAACGAACACCCTAAACTTGCAGCCAGATGATAGCTGCGGTTTTCTTTCTGGTCGGCTGTTTTTATCGCAGCCTTTATATCCTCTGCAATTCTTTGCATCCGTCCTGCCTGCTTACAACTTCCGAAAACTACAAACTCGTCTCCTCCGTATCTCATAATAAGGCAGTCTTTTGGAACAACTTCTTTTAATATTCCTGCGATTTTTGCGATAAAAGCATCCCCTATTTCATGTCCCAGATTATCATTTACAGATTTAAGGCCATCTATGTCCAGAAAAATTATAAATGCGTTGCTTTTTTCTTCTTTTATTTTTTGTAATATTGTTTCTGCACAATAAAAGAAACCGCTTCTGTTAAGCACCTGAGTCAGCATATCATATTTCCACATTCTGTTTATTTTTTCATTCATCTGGTTTATCCACTGCCATTTTCTGATATTCTCCAAAGCCATACCTATATTTACCGTCCATAGATAAGACAGCTCACTTTTTAGTGCAAACAGGCTTCCGTCAGAAACACAATATCCATAACATATATGCTGATAATATATTGGTGTAACAGTATAAAATGTTCGTTTTGATTTTTCCCTTATTTCAAGCGGAAGTATCTCTTTTGATAAAAAATCATCGTAAGAACAAAATTTTCCGTTCTGATACGCAAGTGGTATACTTACTTTCTCTGTAAAATGATCACAAACCGACTTATCCGCGAACAATTCATTTTTATCGCACAGACACATATAAAAGCTCTGCATATCGGATCCAACAACATATTTTTTCATTTTCTCACATAGTTCATCAATATTTTCAAGCCCCGTAAGATCAAGTTCCATACATTTTAATGAATCCAACGCTTCCTCATATATAAGACATTTGTTCTGATATTCCATTCTCAGATCCTTGATTTCCATCGCTGGCTGCATATTACAGCCACAGCTTTCTCTGTAAATAGTTTTTGTATCAATTTGTACATTCACATCATCTGATCGTTCAAACAAAAGATTTACTGCATTTTTACCAAGAAGCTCCTGTCTTCTGTCAACCGTTGTAAGTGATGGCACAAAAAACTCTGATAATTCATCATTATCAAATCCTGTTACTATAACATCTTCAGGTATCCTGTAACCATTCTGCTGCAAACGTTCCATCGCTCCAATTGCCATTGCATCATTAGCACAGACGATTGCCTGTGGCATATTATATTTCATAAACTGCTCCACAGCTTTCCTGCCACTCTCCCTGTTATAATTGCCGTGATAAATCTGATTATCACAAACAGGGATGCCATGTTCTTCCATTGCATCCCTATATGCATTATATCGTTCGCGGCCTTCTTTGCCCTGCAAAATACCACAGACATAATTTATCTTTTTAAGATCATGTGTCTCAATCAAATGTTCCACAATATCTTTTTGACTGCTGTAGTCGCTAATTCCGACATTATACATTCCATCAACTTTTTCATCCACGCTTACAGCTGGAACCTTACTTTTCTTTATTCGTGCTATCAGAGAATTTACCGCTGGCTCATATTGTATAGAGTTTTTCATGCAAATTACTCCATCAAACAAATCAAACTCCGGTAAATCCATGATTCTAAATGCGCCTACTTTATTCTCCTCTGACTCATCATAATTTACAAAACATGTAAACACATATACATCCATGTCAAGTTCTGATGCACGTTTTAAAACTCCTCCCAATACCCTGTTTTGATTATCAAAACTGATTGCACCTGCAAGAAATGCAATTCTTTTCCTCATAGTCATATCATCTCCTGATACAATTTCTATATTTTTTGAAAATGATTTATCTCATTCATTAACTGCTTTGAAGACTCTACATTTTCAACAGCATGTTCTTTGATATTTGCAATTGAAGCTGCAAGCTCTGATACATTCTCGGTTGCACGGCTTACGCCCTGTGCGTTTTCCTCTACCACCGCTGATATATTGCCAATTCCATCATTAATTCTGCTCATTACAGTTTGAAGATTCACAACATTTTTATCAAAAACAGCCATTACCGCATCCATATGCTCTGCTTTTTCATAATACATATCTGTTGCCCCCTCAAAACCTGCGTAATCATCCATGATCCTGTCACGCACAAAATTCATAAGATCCTGTGCATTGTACATAAGCTGGTTAACGGCTCTCACTACTCCGACGCTGATATTTTGAATATCACTTGCTGTATTTTTACTGTTCTCCGCCAACTGACGTATTTCCTCTGCAACAACAGCAAATCCCTTTCCAACTTCACCTGCACGCGCTGCCTCTATTGAAGCATTCAGCGCTAACAAATTTGTCTGGCTTGCAATATCTAATATATCATTTGTCAGATTATCAATATTTCCAATCTGCCTGCTCTCCTCTATCGAAGAAGACAGTACATTTTGTTTTTCGGCTATGATATCCGAAATCTCTGTTTTTTTATTCTCAGTTGCTTCTTTTACACCAATTGCCAGCGCCTTAATGTCAGCAGCTATAGCAACGCCTTCCTTTGTCTGCTCTCCGACACTTTCTACAGAAGCGAGTACATCCTGAGTATTTGAGCTTAAGCCTTCTACCGATGCTGTAATCTCCTCCATGCTTGCTGTAATCTGTTCCATCATTGAAGCAATATAATTTACATTATCGTTTGAGCTGTTAACTTCTGTGTTCATCAGTCCTAATGTTTTCTGCATCATTTCAGATTGTTTTGATATCTTACATATAACTGATTGTAATTGCCCCATAAAATCATTTATTCCTTTTGACAACTGACCAATCTCATCATTTGTTCTAATATCTATACGCTCTGTCAGATCTCCCTCATTATTGTTTATATTTTCTATTATCTCACTAAGCTGACTGCTTGCTTCGTGTGCCGGTCTGCTTACAGTTTTTCTCATAATAAAAATAACTACTGTCGCTACTACAATGAAAAATGAAAATAAAATTTTGGTCATTAAAAGATTTGTTTGAACCGATTTGTTATATTGCTCTGACAAATCCGAAATTCCCTGCTCAAGTGATTTTGTCAAAGCTGTCTCTGCCGGTTCGCCTTCCTCTTTTACCAGATTTTGAAAATCAACACTAAGTGCCATATTGGCCTGTGCAAAATCACCACTATCCACATATCCCTGAATAACATTAAACTGCTCTATAACACTATCCAGAAACTCCTCATAGTTTTTGATTTTATCAGCCAGATCAGTTTGATCCATTTTCTCAAGATATGCAGATATTGATTTCTCACTTTCTGCAATAGTTGTTATTTCATCAGCCAGAGAAGTCTCCAGCTGTTGTCTTAAATCGTCGTCATCATAAAGACTTATGATATTAAGATATTTTTGACCGCGTTCCATACTCTTCTGAATATTAAAAATTTCTGTCTGAATCGGTATGTATTGCTCTGTTATTCTGGCTCCTGCCAGCTTTACACTTTTTTGCGTCCGGACAGAAACTGCTGTATTGATTCCAAATATCACAACAAATACTGCTATCATCAATAACACTTTATTTCCAATTTTTTTCATGCAGGCACCTCATTATCTTTTACTTTTCACTATAATATCTGCGAAGAAAATATGCCGGTGCACAGCTCCATGCATGGCAATAACTGTTGACGATTGTTCCTCCATAAGGAGACTCATCAGGGTTCTTTGGATTATATAATTCCCAGAATGTGTCTGCACCAAGTTCTGCCATTCCTCCCCAGTAATTTTTCATTACCGCAAGAGCCTCATCTTTTGCTCCACATTTAAGCAGCGCCTCTATATAGTAATGATAAATATATGGTGTAACCATCTCTACCGCATCTTTCTCAGCAGCAACATTATGTAATACTTCAAGTCCCATTTCCGGTTCTATAACATTACCTAAAACCATCCAGACCTGACTTGCATATGACACCTGTTTATCTGCGCCACTTGTAAAAAGCCCTTTATTTTCATCATAAAATTTAAGTCTGGCAGCTTTTCTGTATAATTCATATGTCTCAAACAAACACTCCGCTTCACGATTTTTACCTACTTCTTTTGCGATGGCAATCGCACTTTGCATTGCATACAGTAAAACGCCTTGTGCGCCTGCCTGCTTATTAAGTTCAAGCGACCAGTCAAGAAAACACCAGCCAATTATATCACTATCTTTTACAACATTATCTTCTCCCACCTGTTTTATACCCAGAGAAATCTGTGTTTTTACAGTATCCCATAAATCTTCAAGGGCCTCTCTGTCATTAGTATGTTTATAATAATCCCACAATGCTGTAATAAAAAGGAGCGAATAATCAAACATTACGGTATCATCCACCTCCGGCTCAGGTTCTAAAAACACACATGCGCCAACCTGACCATTTTCCATAGGCAGCGCCGCAAACAGATACAGACAGCCCTTTACCATATCATTCATCTGATATGTCTCATAATTTGCAAGTGCCTGTAACCTGAGATCTCCCATCCAAAGCCTTCTGTCGCGCTTTGGTCCGTCCTCGAAAACCTTTTGCATACAGTCATGTAATGTATTACATGCGATACGATCAATTTTCACCAATTCCTTATCAGAATTACTATAAGGCAATAATCTGCTTTCATCTGCCGATGAAAGTGCTGTTGCACATGCCTCCTCTATAACAAGATTAAACTTTGAGCTTATGTCAAGTACGTCAATTTTTACATATCTGAATGAATATCTTCTAGGAAGTTCATAATCTCCTGGAACAACATCCACATGAACCTGTTCCTGCTGTACCCATGCCGAACATATCCATCCGTTATAATTTTCAACATCCTCATCAAATTCCTTTAAATTCTCTGCAAACGAGAATTTAAGCCATACAGGTGCATCCGGATGCGAATCAGTATATCCCAGCTTTAATTTAAGATGACCAACAAGATGTCTTCCGAAATCAATTCGAACTGAGTCACCTTTTCCCAGTGGTTTTGAATATTCCTGTCCCTCATTCGGATGAACTACTGTATTTTTAACTTCTGGTAATAATCTCAATGCTTTACTCAATAATTCAGTATTTTTTTCCATAACAGTTTCTTCTCTCTATCATAATTACCATTTCAAATATTCTTTTCCGCAGAATGGATTCACCGGACTTTTACCTGTAAATGAGCTTCTCCCCATTAATTTATCCATAACGCTCTCAATAACATACTCGCTATTTGAATATCCGTTGATGTATGTCTTAATCATCGGAACATCCACAAGATGATACGGATTTGCAAGACTTATAAACACTACCGGTCTTTCAGCCACAAACCACGGCACATTATTACCATTACCCCAGAATGTATACCATGAAAGACGATTAGTAACTTTATTCGATGCATTCTCCACATTTCCGATATAGATTACAAGATCATAGCTCTTTTTAAATGTTTCAACATCAAATCTGGCAGTCTCAAAATTCTCATGTTCATATACTGTAACTTCAAATCCCTCATCGGACAGTTTTGTTCTGAAACTTTCCAGAACTCGCTCATTTGATGGGAAATCTCCCATTATCTCTAACAGGACTTTCTTTGTTTTTCGCGGACTAAGAGGTAAAATACCTGCTGTATCTTTTACAAGTGTAACAGCTTTATCCGCACTGTTTTTCGCCCATTTAACATGCTCTTCATTTTTTAAGATATTTAATGTTGCTTCATTTGGCACGATTTCATTCTTAGCTTTCTTATGTAATCCAAGCGCCGCTTTTGTTGCAAGGATTCTTGTTATAGCTTCATCAAGTCTCTGTTCTGAAAGAATTCCCTGTTTGTAGCCTTCAAGCATATAATTATAATCTTCATCCAGATCCTTATTGAAAAGAAACATATCACACCCTGCTTCAATCGCATACGGAACAGCTTTTTCTCTCTTCATTGCACAGCTGAAACCAACCATACATGTCGAGTCTGTAACTATAAGACCGTTAAATCCAAGCTTCTTACGAAGTAATCCCTTTAACAACTCAGGTGAGAGTGTTGCAGGAACAAGTTTGTCCGGAAAATCCGGATTGTACAGCTTCTGGTATGCAGGCTGCGCAATATGTCCAACCATGACAGTCTGTGCTCCCGCCTCTATAAGACCGCCATATATCTTTCCATATGTAGCATCCCATTCTTCGCAGGAAAGGCTATTTACACTTGTCAGAATATGCTGATCGACTTCATCACAGCCATCTCCCGGAAAATGCTTAATTGCAACAAGTACATTTTCCTCCTTTGCAGCCTTCATATAATTTAGTCCACACTCTAAAACACGATCAGGGTCATCACCATATGTACGGACGTTAGTTATCGGATTTCTCCAATTTCTGTCAATATCTACAACAGGTGCAAATGCCCAGTTACAGCCAACTGCAGCACCTTCACTACAGCTTACCTTTCCAAGTCTGTAAGCATCCTTTGTATCTGCAGTTGCAGCTACCTGCATCTGTTTGCCGTACTGTGTACCGTCTGTTGCAATTCCACATCCACCATCTTCTAGATTAGCTCCTATCAAAAGAGGAATCCTGCTATGCTCCTGAAGATATCTGTGAGTCTGCTGCATTTCTTTTGACTCACCACATCTGTACATTATTCCACCAATATGATGCGAAAGCATAACATTATCTAGATAATCCGAATCCCCTGAATATCCAATAGGAACAAATAGCTGTCCTATTTTTTCCTCAACTGTCATAGAATTCTTTGTATTTTCAACCCATTCTATATCTTCCTGTGCCAGAAAAAATGGTTTTTTTGTCAAATTTATCATGCTGATGTCCTCCCTGTTATGCCTTTCTTTTTCCTGTAAAAATTTTTACAAGCAGCTGCTCATTGCTCAGATATATCAAAAATACTACAAGAAGTACTGCGTTGATAATCGCCTGCATGGAAGCATTTACCTCGTTTGAGAATACAGCAAATGTTGAATTAAGCATTGACATGCAAAGTGCTGCAAGGAAGAATCCAATCTTCTCATTTGTAAACCGGCTTATATAAGAACCTATGAACATAGGCAGGAACGCAGTAAACATAATGCTGATCGAACCGAAATTTAACTGGCCTCCGTTTATTGTCGTATTTCTTGCAGCATTTAAAAATCCTACAATTCCCATAAGTCCACCACAAATCACATAACAGCCTATTGCATTTGGAATCTCCTTTATTCCTGTATTTACTGCAACTTTCTGTCCGTTTTTGAGTGCGTTGTAATCATATCCAAATTTGGTGTAATCAAATATAGCTATAGAAATAAGGAGTACTGCTACTATAATGATCGCTGCGTAAATCCAGTTTCCTGTAAAAGCTGTCATTGACTTATTCTGTACTTCTTTCATTACATAACGTCCTTCTGTTATTGTAAAAAGAATACCCTCATAAATAAGTGTCACACCAAGTGACGTAATAATTGGCGGTAAATGAAGTACTACATATAAAATTCCCGATATAAGACCAAGCAGCATACCGATAAGCAGTGTTAAAACAAACATCATCAAAGCACTGTAATTCCCACCATCAAGAACCGAATATGTGATCTTGGCTCCAAGTACAGATGAAAGTGTTGCCATAGAACCCAGCGAAAAATCGAATCGTCCGCTATTTAAGTTGATTGATAATGCAATGGTTGTTATCATTACGATTGCTATATAAACAACAAAATTATCAAAGCTTGTCATATTTGCAATCATCGTTCTTCCTTTTATGATACATAATCCCTGAAGTAATATTGCTACGAGCAATGGGATTGCTATTGCTCCAAATAAATTCTTTATCCAGTGTTTATTGTTCATATATTTTTTCTCCTCTCTTTTTAGGGATAGTCCATACCCTCTCCAAATAAATGATATCTCTGCCATCATCTATCTGGAGAGAGCACGGCTCCCTTTAGAAGCCGTGACCTGATAATGAAAAATAGGTTATTTCGACTCTACGAGCTTGGTAATGTCGTCACAGGTAACAGAATCTCCAATTATAGTATCTAATGTTTCTTTATTGTAAATTGGATTGTCTCCATTATCTGTCTTGAAAAATTCATCAAATGTTGCCTCATCTGTTGCAACCTGATAATTCTGGCTGATTGATACAGCGTTTCCTTCTGCATCACGGATTACATTACCGTTTACTGCATTCATAACCAATGCAAAAGCAGGGCCTACAGATGATGAATATTTACCTGCAAGATATACAAGTTTTCCTTCTGAAATAGCCTCACCATTGCTCTTTGTAAATGAATCAATATCAGAGAATTCTATTCCTGCTGCATTTAACTGCTGTGTGAAGAATGTTGTTGCCATTCCTACTGAAATAAATGCATCCGGAGCTGCCTGAATCGCTGCATTAAGTTCATCTGTTGTTGTATCACCATATCCCTGAAGATAAGAAACTATTTTGATATCTCCTGAGATTTTTGAAGCATCAACACCCTGATTTGCAAAAAGCTTTCCAACTACTTCGTCTTCTTCTGTTGAACCATCATATGCAAGTCCTAATCCTGAAAGAACACCGGCCACACGATATACATGCATTGGATTTGGAATAAATGCTCCGTAAATTACAGCTGTCTTAATTCCCTTATCTGCAAAGAACTTACCCATATCTACACCGGCTTCATACTCTGTCTGCATGCTTGGTCCGACCTGTCCAAGAAAACACTCATTTGATTTGTACTGTTCAAACTGATCATCATCAATATTTCCAGCTGCAACCGCATAATATATCTGATTTTCTTCACAGGTTTCAATCTGAAGTGCACGATCATTACTTGAAAGTGAGATAACAGCCTGATATCCCTGTGATGCAAATTTTTCAATTGCTGATTTCTCACTTGCAGCATCCTTTAACTCATCTGTATATGTAAAAGTTACACCATACTGGTCTGCCACATAGTCCTCATAATAGGCTCTAAATCCAAGCGCCTCCTCACCACTTACGTCCTGAACCAAAACACCTATTTTTACATCTCCTGCAGCTTTTGACTCCTGATTTTTTGAAGAGCCTGTGTCATTTGTTGCCCCATTACTGTTTCCGCAGCCTGCCAGCATTGTTAGTGACATTGCACTAACAAGACCAAGGCTTACCAGTTTCTTCATTTTAAGTTTCATACTTTTCTTCCTCCCTATTCCTGGTGAATATATCTTTAACACACTATGTGCTAAATTCTTAATTATCTCGGTAACATCTGTGAGCGATAGTTTGCGCTCGCGACATAAACTACTACAAGGAAAAATACCGCACTGATTATCTGTGTGATTCCATATCCTGATGTTGAATCAATAAGCAGATCCAGTATGTTATTTAAAACAATATATGAGAATCCTCCGACTACAGCCGCATATATCTTTGATCTCGCACCTCCCGAAATCGGCATGCCTCCAAAAACAATTGCCACCATGATGTTCATTCCAATATCACCTGCTGTAGTGGTTGTAACCGACGGTGTATATACAAGGGTCATAAATGCTCCTATTCCAACGCCTATTCCTGCCATTAAAAAACCTAAAATAGCATAATTATTGTATTTAATACCCGAAAGTTGGGCACATACAGGGTTTCCACCCACAAATTTCTCTCTTCTTCCAAATTTCGTATAGTTAAATATGAAAATACAAATTGCTACCCAGACTACAAGTACTATCACTTTGAATACTGATGTATCAAGGGACTTTACTACTGCACTCGGAATGCTTATTCCGCCTACCGCACCACCTTTTGTCGTAATAATCTGTGATGCAATAGCTGACAAAACAGACATCATAGCAACCGTTGTAACAAAGACCGGAATATGAAATATTGATGCCAGAACCGAATTCAGTAAAGAGCATCCAATTCCTGCAAGCATGATAACCAGTATCATCCATCCAATATTTTCTGTCGCATTATATGTCATAACCCCCAGTGTCGCCGCAAACAAAGTCGCTGCTCCTAAACTGATATCAAAAGAACCCAGCGTATATATAAAAATTGCCCCTGTTGCTACAATTGATAATACAATGCCCTCGTTAAATACGATTTTAATGTACATATCCAGACGATACCCTTTGCTGCTTACAATCCCGCAAAAAATAGCAAAAAGGACTATAAGTGCTACAAAAGGCAATGTCCCTATTATCATTTTTTTACTTTTTGTCATCCTTCCTTTGCCTCCTAAATCATATATTCGATGATCTGTGAATCAGAAAGATTTTCACTTCTTTCAAACTCCATTGTAATTTCTCCATCTTTCATGATGAGCACTCTGTCGCTCATTCCTATGAGTTCCGGTAATTCTTCACTAATCATCAGAATGGATTTTCCTTCATTTTTCAGTTTTACCATCAGCTGATACATAGCCTGCTTAACTCCGATGTCAACGCCTCGTGTCGGACAGTCAAGAATGATGATTTCGCTTCCGCAGCCTATCCATTTTCCAAAAACAACCTTCTGCTTATTTCCACCCGAAAGCTGTGAAACTGACTGTTCTCTTCCCGCACATTTAATAGACAACTCTTTAATCTGATTATCTACATATTTCTTTTCTCTGTTTTTTAATACAAGAAAATCTTTTATTGCAAACTCGCTCATTCCGGCAATTGAAATATTATCCTCTATGCTGGCATTCAAACACAATGACTCAACATCTCTGTCTTTTGAAACATATCCGAGTCTCTTTTTCATTGCTTTTGAAGGACTGTCAATGATTGTTCCATCGCTTACCGAAACACTTCCCGATTCAGGCTTTAACGCTCCGAAACACACTTTTCCAAGTGAATGCATTCCACAATGCGCCAGACCGCCGATTCCTACTATTTCGCCTTTTTTTACCTGAAAAGATATATCTTTAAGTCTGTCTCCATAAATAAGATTCTTAACATCAAGTGCTACCTGAGGCTGTGAAGTTGCTTTAAAATCACTTCTGTAATAATCACCCTGAAGTTCTCTTCCTATCATGCTCGCACGAATAGCACCTGCCTCAAATTCCTCTTTCACAAATGTTCTTATTATCTTTCCATCTCTTAAGACGGTTAATGTATCACAGACATCCATTATCTCATCCAGATCATGTGAAATAAAAATAACTGATTTGTTTTCCTTCCGGAAACGATTCATAATATCGTACAGTACCTGTCTTCCGTCATGTGACAGAGCCGTGCTTGTCTCGTCTATTACCAGTATTTGTGGCTGTTTCATTACCACCTTCGCAATCTCAACCAGCTTTCTTGTCTGAAAATCCAACTGCTGCATCTGCATATCGCCTGTCACATCATTTACTCCGATGTTTTTCATAACCTCAGTTGCATCAGCATTCATTTTTTTTCTGTTCACAAGCCCGAATTTGTTTTTATATTTTTCAGTCTCTGCAAGAAAAATATTTTCTGCAACTGTCACTCCCTGTATCGTTCCGCTTTCCTGAACGATCATTCCTATTCCTCTATGCAATGCATCAATCATGCTTTGCGGCTTCCACTCCTGCCCTTTAAAAAACATCTTACCGCTATCGCATGGTTGCATTCCAGCTACTATAGAAGTAACTGTAGATTTTCCTGATCCATTCTCTCCGATAAGTCCTCTGATTTCTCCCGGATACACCGAAAGCGATACATCATTTAAAGCTACCGTACTTCCAAATTTCTTATTCATGTTTTCAACTTTTAAAATTGGTTCACTCATTTTTATCACCTCGTCTATACTGTTATTATAGGTTTTGATTAATAATCATGTGATTTTGTTTTTTATCTGTTTCAGTCTACTTTTTAATATTTTTTGCTTTACAATTTTCTCAAGCCCGGTTTTCTATTCTTCTTGTCAAAAAATAGATTAAAAATTATATGTTTTTATTGATTTTCATATTCCATTCATGTTTTAATTTATATATAATCAAATTTTTAATTAATACGGAGGTTTTTATGTCAGAGAATTACTATCTTATTTCAGATAACGATACACATATGCCAATCCGCTGTACAATGCAGCGCTTTGACCATTTACGTCAGCACATGCACGATTTTTTTGAGTTTTCAATGATCGTGTCCGGAAACTGCTCGTTACAGCTTGATGACCATATCTATAGTCTTAAAGCTGATGACGTATTCTGTGTTGATCCATTGATGCTGCATGAACTACATGGTGTAAACTGCGTAATTGTAACCATATTATTCAACCAGTCTCTGTTTACGCAGATTCTTCCGATACCCTCTCAACCTCGTTTCTTTTGTGTCAGCACGGTATCTGAACACCCGGAAGCAATTTCTGAACTACGCTCTCTGATTGCACATATAATAAAGACCAACATTGATAAAAAAGAGGGATATGAGCTGCGAAACTGGGCTTACATATATAAAGTTATGGATATTTTTTATAGAAATTTCCGTATAAAGCTCTCTACTGCAAAGGAAAAGAAAAACCACAAATATGCTATGAGACTCTCTGAAATATCTCAGATTATCCAACAGCGCTATACAGAAAATATCACATTAAAAGAATTGGCTGATGAAGTTCATTTATCGGTACCATACCTGTCAAAATTCTTTGTAGAATATTATGGAATGAATTTTTTGAGTTATCTAAATCAGTACCGCCTCATGCATGCCGTGCAGGAACTGTCTACAACCGATAAAAATATTGATGAAATTGCTATTGACAGTGGTTTCTCAAGCAGTCATGCATTTGTCTCTCTTTTCAAAAAGCAATATGATATGCTGCCAAAAGAATACAGAAAAGAACAAAAAAGCAATAAAGAGAACTCTCACCAGCAGATTGAGCAGCATAACTATATTGCCGGACTCAAAAAATACTTAATAAATGACATATCGTCCAATGTTACAACTCCGACTGCTGACCGCATAATAGATTTTTCCGTTTCCGGAAGTACGATACATCTGATAAACACCTGGAAAAAAATGATGACTGTAGGTCGCGCAAGCGATGTACTGATAAGTGATGTACAGCAAATGCTAACCCAGTTGCAACTGGCTGTAGGTTTTGAGTACATCAAATTATGTGGTGTTTTTTCGGATGATCTACATGTGTACACCGAAATGCCAAACGACTCACCTGTATATAGTTTTTCGTATCTTGATAAAATACTTGATTTTGTGACAGACAATAATCTAAAGCCGTGGATTCAGTTATCATATATGCCCGAAAAACTTGCAAAATATCCAAACAAACGATTATTCGGCTCAAATGTCAGTCAGCCAAATTCTGTCGCATCATGGTGTCAGCTGGTTTTAGAATTCTTGCGCCACATAGCTGCCCGATATGGTCTTGATGTAATCAAAACATGGAAGTTTGGTCTTTGGAACCAGCCAAACACAGACAATAATCTTTTTGGATTTTCAAAAGAACAGGATTTTTTTGAATTTTATAAAGAAACATATATTTGTCTAAAAGGCTTCTGTAATGACTTGGAATTTTGTCTGCCTCCGACTTTCTATATAGTCTCAGATGAATACGAGAATTGGTATTTACATTTTCTTGACTGGTGCAGGAGCAACGGCTGTGTTCCAGACAGTCTCAGCTTTACTTACTACGACACAAAGCTTATGAATACAAACAATCACACAAAAGAATCATTCGGATTTGTTTATACTATGAGCCTTTCCGAATCACCTGACGGACTTAAGGATTTTGTTATGCAGGTGCTGAGAGAACGCCGCCAGTTAAAACTTGGCAATATGCCTATATACCTGTCAGAATGGAATAATACGCCAAGTCAGCAGGACCTGCTTAATGATACCTGTTATAAATCCTGCTATATAGTAAAAAACATACTTGAAAACTATGACCGACTAAGCAGTTTTACATATCAGGCGCTTACCGATCTCATGGTCGATGCAGCTCTTCCAAACAAATTATTCTTTGGTGGACTTGGTCTGTTCACTACAAACGGCATTCCAAAAGCAAGCTATAATGCCTACACACTTTTACAGCAATTAGGTGACGAGTTTCTCGGGCGTGGTGACGGATATTTTATTACACGAAAAGATACAAGCTATCAGATAATGCTCTATAATTATCAGCATTTTAACTATCTGTATGCTAACGGCGAGAGATTTGACATGACAGAAACCGACAGATATACCGTATTTACAGACTCCGAACCTGTTACTGTCAAATGTAAGCTATCTGATATTCCCGAAGGACATTACAAAGTATCCGATACATACATAAACCGTTCACACGGCAGTTCTTTTGATCAATGGATTGCCATGGGCGCATTAGAGCCTACCACTCCACATGAATTTGATCTGCTAAAAAAGGCATCCACCCCCGGATTCCATCAAAGATTAGCCGATGTAACCTCTGATGGTATTCTAGAGTTGAATGCCACATTAGACTTATTGGAAGTCCGTCTGATACAAATTGTTCCGTTATTATAAGATAGCTAATAAATCTGAAAACGTATGGATTGGATATGTCACATTTTTATGAGTGCCGGCAGCTCCAATCCCTGCACTTTCAAAGCCCCCTGCATATGCAGCTTCTATTCCGGCAAGCGCATCCTCAACAACCATACAATTCTCAGGTTTCTCACCAAGCATTTCAGCAGCTTTTAGGAACACTTCCGGATCAGGTTTTGATTTTGTAATGTTCGTTCCATCGCTTATCGCATCGAAATAATCCCCCAGACCTATTTGTTTTAATATTTTCTTTGTATTCTTGCTGCTTGATCCTATCGCAAGCTTATAGCCTCGCTTTCTTAATTCATCAAGTGTGTCCTTTACCTCAACCGATAAATCCGCAGGAGACATTTGATCAAGTAAATGCACATAGCTTTCATTTTTTCTTGCTGCCATCTGCGTTTTCTCCTCCTGCGTATATTCCCTGAATGCTCTCTCTAATATGATATCAAGGCTATCCATCCTGCTGACCCCTCTTAATCGGTCATTTATTTCTTCATCAAAATATATTCCCTCTTCATCTGCCAGCTTCTTCCATGCCTGAAAATGATATTTGTCCGTAAAACATATAACTCCATCAAGATCAAAAATAACTGCGTTTAATTTATTCATGAGATACCTCCTAGCAAAGCTTTTTCTTTTGGTTCTCACGATAACAAAAATAAAGACAGCTTTTTAGCCTCTCATTAGACTAAAAAACTGTCCTTATTTTCTCATCACTTATTTTCTATCCTGTATCGCCTTGGTGTCACACCATATCTGTTTTTAAACTGCTTAAAGAAATAGCTCTGGTTCTCATACCCTACATCAAGAGCAATTTCCTCAATGGTAAGGTCTGTATCCATTAACAAATGCTCTGCCATCTGAAATCTTTTTCTTTGCAGAAGCTCCTGAAAATTGTATCCGGTTTTTTCTTTTATCAGCTTACTCAAAGTTGTCATTGACTGATGCGTTTCCTCTGCAATTCTTGTCAGACTGGCATTTTTACAGTCACTGTTAATATATCCGAGCACTGCCTGGACTACAGTCTCCTTATAGTCCATAGAAGAGTTATGACTAAGATTTTCCAGATGCTTCAGCAGATACAAAAATACAATTCCCATAGAATATTGGTTTATAATATCTTCGTCAGCATATCCGTGCAGCATTGATTCCACCATATTTTCCATAAGGTTTTCAACCTGTTCATTTTCCTGCAGTCTGAACAGCAGATAATGTGAAACCGGATCTTTTTGCCTGAATACACCTGTCACAAACCTGGCAAGGACATTTTCTTCACCGAGCATTGATAAAGGTATCTCAAAGAATTCCGGCAGTGCGATAAAATTGATACCGATGTCCTGATAATCCGCTCTTTTTATTGAATGCACCACCTGCTGGTTCAGCATCAGGACATCTCCCTTATGAAGTACTAATTCTTTTCCTTCTATATAATGCGTAATACTGCCCTGGACCACATACATAATCTCTACATAATTGTGTCTGTGTTCCGGGAAATCAACAAAACGGCTATGCGGACGTACTGTAATAAGCTGTCCTCTGCGAAGCAGCCGTTCCCTGTCTATTTCCTCTAGCTTTTCGTTCACATACAATTGTCTTTCAATGTTACCCTGGCCGTCCAGATATTTCTGTTCTTCTTCCGATACCTTCATTAGTTCATCTAACAGTTTCTGTTTCATATAATATTCCCTTCGTATAATAGCAGACAGGTCAAATTCACCGGTAATGATGAGTCATCGCGTCAATAATATCTTCATATTTTACTAATGACACATTTCCCATCTCTGCTGCCTTTTCCATGCACCTTTTTGTAAATCCGGTTTTTGAGAACAGGAAATAATGTATTTTCGTGTAACAAAATAATCCACTGCGTTCTATCAGTGTTTCCATAAATACTGCGTACAGATTTCCTCAAGAATTCTGCCCATATAATCATTGAGTTCATGCACAGCCCACAAATAATTTATATAATATCCATTCTTATTTCATCAATAATACTTTTATCTCTTATCTTGTGAATTTCAGTTCGTGTGATAAAAAACACAATTCCTATCAAAACAAATATACCACAAAACAATGTCGCCCACGGAATATGATACAACACCGGAAAAGCCTTCCGAATAGATAAATTAATTAACAACGGAATTGCAATTCCAAGTATCACTCCCGGAACAAGTGCATTTAAAACGCAAAAAACACTTTCACTATATAACATCCTGCAAAGTGATTTATTTGTCATTCCAACACTCTTTAATACTGCAAACTCACGGCTTCTGATTCTGATATTTGTCGTCAGCGTACTAATTACACTTGTAAATCCCATAAGAACGAGCAGGATAACAAAACCATACATCACAATTTCAACAAGAACTATAGCTATATTGAGCATTTTAACCATAGCATCTGTGCGGGCAATTCTCACGGTATATCCCTGCTCTACATAAGAATCCTCTGCCGCAATCGGAAAATATTCATCCATGACGCTTCTGGCATATTCCGTATAATCATCCTCATCTGATGGCATACTAAACCAGTCACAGCTCCTTGCATCCGCATCAGGTACGACAATTCTGACCGGGTATGGTGTCAATTCCCAAAAACCATATTCCTTTAAATCAGCCTGTTCTAAAATACCTCCAATTGTAAAGGTGTTCTTCTCATTGGCTGCGTTTATCAAGGAAATCTGTGTCACATCATCTTTAAAAGGTTTTATCGACGTATACTCTCTATTGTCATTATATTGGTAAGTATTCAGCAAAAGTATACTTCCATTTTTCCCCCTCGTTTATGATTAATCAGATTACTACATGCTACGCATGCATCGATGATACCTTTTGACCCTTTAATCATTATATCAAGTCTCAGTAATCCTCTCAATGACTTTTCTCCACTTTACAGGAGTCACTCCAAGAACAGAGATATCCGTTCCATAGTTCCAAAACCGCCAGGAAAGATATTTGCAATCTTTAAAAAACCAATTGGTGCACATCTCTTTTAGAAGACAATAATTGTTCTTTTCTCATGACAAAAATCTCCTTTTTCATTGATTTGAGACAGATAGGAAAAAGCCGGATTGGAATGTACACATTCCAATCCGGCTAAATGTTCAGTCAATAATGTTTCATAAATTTTCAACAACTTCCGCTGATTTCTTAATAATTCTCTTCGTACACTTCAAAATAGCTCTGCGGATGATTACATACCGGACATACCTCAGGTGCTTTTGTTCCTACCACAATATGTCCACAGTTACGGCATTCCCATACCTTAACTTCACTCTTTTCAAATACCTGTGCAGTTTCAATATTTTTAAGAAGTGCACGATATCTCTCCTCGTGATGCTTCTCAATCTCTCCTACGGCTCTGAATTTTGCTGCAAGTTCAGGAAAACCTTCTTCCTCAGCTGTTTTAGCAAATCCTTCATACATATCTGTCCACTCATAATTTTCGCCCTCAGCAGCTGCTGCCAAATTTTCCTTTGTATCACCGATTCCTGCTAATTCCTTGAACCACATCTTTGCATGTTCTTTTTCATTATCTGCGGTCTTTAAAAATAATGCTGACATCTGTTCATAGCCTTCTTTTTTTGCTACAGAAGCAAAATAGGTATACTTATTTCTTGCCTGAGACTCCCCTGCAAATGCTTCCTGTAAATTTTTTTCTGTCTGTGTTCCTGCGTATTTGTTCGCTGCCATTTCTTTTACCTCCGTTTTCTTCACTACTTTTTCAAAATCTGATGCCGGATGCTTGCACAAAGGACATATAAAATCATCCGGTAATTCTTCGCCTACATATTCATATCCACAAATTCTGCAACGCCATATCGTCTGACCATCCTCCGTTTGTCCAACTGCCTGTGGCTTAGGTTTAATATTATTCTGATAATACTCGTATGTTAGAGAAGGAATATCACTTAAAACTTCCATGTCAGTTATCTCACCAATGAACATTGTATGCGAACCTAAATCTTCTGTTTTATTAACAGTTACAGAAATGTATGCATTGGTACCTTGTGTAATATAATAAATACCATTTGTACCCCTGGCACACTTTTCAAATGTTTCAAACTTATTGGTATCCCTTCCTGATTGAAAGCCAAAATGTTTAAATAATTCAAATTGTGCATTCTGATTCAGGACTGATACTGTAAACTTTCCGGTTCTTTCAATCATGTCATGCGTATAATTTGATTTGTTAACACAGATACTTAACTGGTTTGGTTCTGAAGCTGCCTGAATTGCTGTATTAATAATACATCCATTGTCTTTTTCGCTTTCCCTGGCAGTTAGTACAAACAATCCGTAACTCAACTTATACATTGCCTTTTTGTCCATGCTATTCCTCCTTTTCCGATTGTAGGATATGCTTCTTTTATAAATTCATACACTTCATTTGCTGTAACATGCCTTTTCATCTCATATACAGCATTTCGTACGAGGTCTTTCTGAATAGTATTTCTTCTATTTGCCATGCATTCTCCTTATTAGGACTTGTTCTTAATAAGGATTATATATTATTTTAAAGCTTTTTTCATCAAAACAGTAATAATTCTTGTTATTCTTTTTTAATCAATTGATACCAAGTTGCTTCATCAATTCAAATGGGCGAAGTTCTCCCGACAACACTTTTTCATAATGCTCTAAAAATTCTTTTTGTGACATTATCGCCGGACAACCATAATCATCCCATTCTCCACGATTTTTCTTAGCATCAATCCCCTCACGCTGATGTTTCTCTTTCTTCTCAATCTCTGCCTGTGCCATAGCTGCATATAACTCAATTATCATACAAATCGCATTTTCTTTGTCAATCATAACAGAAAGGACGAATGCTCAAATGCATTCGTCCCCAAAACGGTTATATATTTAGTATAAATTGTTGTAAACTTGCAATGAAAACATCTACAAGTTTAGTTAATTGTGCATTTCAGCAAATACATACTATTTGTAATCTTTGTTTTTGAGCGACGTACCGACAAACGGTATCGTTGCAAATTCCCGAGGGTTACTACGTATAACGTAATCGATATAATTAGCCACCATCAATGCGTAAGCATAGTACCCCATCGGGTTCGGATGGAAGCCCAGCCCGAACGACTTACGCATTTCGGCATCGTATACGGGCGCATGCGCAGTCATATCCAGCAAGTATGTAAAGTCAAACATATCGCACAATTTGGCAAGTTCGCTTGCGATATAACGAATATCTTTATCGCAGGCTTCACCGCGAAGTTGCGGAGTAACGACAAAAATACGAGCATTTGGCTCGATCGTTTTAAGTTTGCAAACGATTTTGCCCATATTGCCGAAGAACGTATCGGCGTTATCCTGCGGACATTCTGAGTTAACGTCCTTGACGCTTCCCAACGGATGTCCGCAGACAAACGAATCGTTGTTGCCCAGCGCAATGATATACGCTTGATTCCATTGCCAAAATCCGTTTGCATCCGCCCAACTTTGCATATACTCGCGCGCGGTCATTCCGCCGCGAGAATAATTGTTGTACTTCGTCCCCGTAATGCGCTCCAAAACAGCGGGCCACGAATACTCGTACATATCGGTATAAACTATGCTGCCGTTTTCGTCGTGGCTTTCGAACTCACCCGACGCCAAAGAATCCCCTATCACTCCTATTTGTTTGAATATGCCTGCAAAACCGCATGTTTCCTTGATAATATCCAACGGCTGTTCGTTTGCGCCGAGTTCAAAACATTTGTTATCCATTTTTATTCACCCTCCTGTGTTTCTTCTTTAATTTTTTTAGGCTTATCCCATTCCGTACCCGTTACCTTTTTAAGATCCAGTCCGCGAGTTTCGCCGACAAACAGCCACATTATTACGATTGCGCCCACAAGCCCCGGCACAGTCAAACCCAAGTACATATAGCCGAACATCTTTTCGGGAATGACAGGAAGCAGTATCATAGAGATAACCGTTGCAAGTGCGCCCATAACTCCGTTAATCAACGTGTTGATTACAGTTACGGACGAACGCAAGTTTGTAGGAGAAGACTCGGAGAACATTATTCCGCCGATAGTATCGCCCGCGCCCCAGTAACTGCCCATAAATCCGCCGATTGCAAAGCCTGTCAAATACGGAGTCCACTTGAACATACCGCTTAAAATAAACAGCAAATAGCACGCCAACGCCGAACAAGACATCGCAATTATAGTTATTTTGCGCCCGAATTTGTCCGACACAAAACCCGATATCAACGTAAACAGCGCGTTGCCTACGGGATACAAGAATAGAGTAAACATCGTTGATATTGTACGAATACGAGGTGTCGCAATTTGCTAACACCTCCGTATCTTTCAATATTTTTATTGAAAATTTCCGCCCATATAGGCTTTTTTGTTCAATGAATTTTAATTCTGCAATTTATGCAGACGGTCTACATAATTAGATTGTTGCCACACTGGGGCAACAATCTAATCAATATATAACTTTTCAATAACAGCCGCATAGATTTTGGATTCACTGGGTCCAAAATCTTTAAGAACACTTTTGCTATGTATTAGCCTTCAACCCATAACACTGGTACAACATATCTGTCATTCTCTTCTTATCTGTTCCTCTTATACCCAAGGACTTTAAATCTACTGTTTCATCAGCTATTTCAGATAAGAACTTTTTCATATCCTCTGCTATTTCCGGACTGAGAACTTGCCTTGTATTGGCTGTGATTAACTGTGCTAATCGGAACACATCGTTTTTATGTTTCTTTATATTTTTACTGTCAACCTGCTCTCCATTCAGCTTGCGTTCCTTTAAATCCAACCACGCTTTCGCCTTAAATGGTATCAGACAAGTCGGACTCAATACCGGAATGCCATCAACCATCGATTGTCCGGTTTTTAGCAATTCATAATACGCTGACCATTACTCCCGCAACCTTCTTTCCTGCAATTCATCTACTGCTTCTTCAATTCTCTCATCGTTTGTATCTGTAAAAGACAAAACAATGGAAATATCATCAGCACTGTTATCCTCTGAAAATTGTTTCGGGCTGTATGCCCATAATTCAAGTCTTACCTGCTCATCCGGGTCTATCAATTCATCAGTCAGCAAGGTTTTATCATAATCTTTCTCGCTAATTGCATAGGTAACAACTCGGCTTGGATTTAACATTGTTTTTTCAGAAAGTGCCGTTTCCCCTGCAAAGACCATATTTTCTGTAACTTGCGTCTTATCTATATATCCTGCTTTGCGGACAGGTGTTGTCAAATATACTTTTGCTTTTTCAAATAATTCATCTCGCTTATATTTTGACTCAATAAACTTATTGACGCCGTCTTTTGCTACAAGAAATAAATCCGTCGCTTCCAACTGCTTTACTGCTCTGGTCAAGGTCATTGCTGTAAATGGAAGCACTTTTCCGGCTTCTGAAATATACAATCTTATTTTCTTACTATACAGATAAAACAAAAACAACTGCTGTGTTGAGCAAACAAACTTACCTGTCAGCTTTTGGGGTTCTTTCTCATCAGAAAGCATTGTCCCGATGAAAGGAAGAAAGACCTGCTTATCAGTAATAAACGGTATATTATTTTCTATAAGGCTTTTTCTTCGATAATTAGATACCGACGCAAGTTCAAATACGACTGGTACATTATCAATCTGCTGTATTTTTGTAATCTGTTTTTTCAATGCCGGAAGCGTGGCAAGTTCTTCTGTCGGAGCAAGCATTATACAGCGTCTGTTTCCAATATATGCTGTGTGAAAATCATAACTCCCTGCAATATACACAGGCAAAGAATCCTGATGATTCCATGCTTCATATTTCATAGAAATCCCGAATACGCTTGTAAGCATATTTCCCATTCTCCTTTTAACGCAATTTCTTTCATTTTAACTTAGCAAATGTTAAAAGTCAAGTTTTTGAGTTATTTTAAGTTTATACAGATAGTCGCACAAACTTCTTTCATAAGCAAAATTTCCACTCGATGAGTGGAAATTCTACAATGCCCAAATTAAATCTTAAATTTATATTTCCCTTTTCCGTGACCGGATACCGGTTCAATAATATCTGCCTTTACCAAATTGGAAAGAAGTTTTGAAGCACCTGAACCTTTCAGCTCAAGAAGTTCCATAACTGCACTTCTTCCAAACACCTCATCAAAGCCAAACTTCTCAAAAAGTCTATGGATATGAATCGTCGTTTTTACCGAGAAATCACTACCTTTTTCGGAAAGTACACTGTCAATATCCACTTTTTTGTCCTGAATGTCCACTTTTCCATTCTCAATATCCACTTTTGTATCCCCAATGTCCACTTTCTCTTCGTTCAAGAGTCCACTTATATGAAGATTTCGATTATGAAGCTCATTTTTCTCGTTCAAAAGCAGATTTCTGAGAAATGCTTCCAGATACTCTGTTGTTTCGTGAATACCTTTTTGCAGGTTCGTATAGTTTGCACGGACAAGTGCGTTTCTGAAATACCACGCATTTTCTGCAAAAATATCATTGGTCGCAGAGAACCCAAGTGTCCTTAAATATTTGATAAAGAACACTGCCGTTGTTCTCGTATTACCTTCCCCGAAAATATGGATTTGCCATAATCTTGAAATGAATACCGCAAGATGATGGATAATCTCATCCATTGAAAGCCCTTTATAGCTAAAATCTTTCTCCTGCGAAAAATCATATTCAAGTGTAGCTCTCAGTTCGGACGCACTACCGTACATAACGGTTGCTCCATCAAGCACCCATTCTTTCTTTGTGATGTTGTAATCTCGAATCTTTCCGGCATGTTTATAAATACCCTGAAAGAGTTTACGGTGGATAGAGATATATTCATTTGGCGAAAATGAAAACGCTGTTTCGGAAAGAATTTCTGCGATACGGGACGAAACCTTATCTGCTTCTTCGGTACGCTCATCATCGGACAAATGCACTGGTCTTTCTTCATAATAGCTGTCGATAAGGCTCTGTGCTTCTTTCATCGTGATTTTGCCTTCAATATTCTGAATGGCAGTATCAATCAAATATTTAGATGGTTTGAGTCCGTCCACCGCCTGAAGTCCGATTGCCGTACTCCAAGCATAACCCTTATGAACTTTATCCGGTTCAGACTCCCTCAAATATTCCTTAAATGGGTCTTTTTCCATATCCACTACCTCGCTTCATAGTCTTGTAATTCAATCTTAACTAAAACATCTGGATCTGTGACAAATTCGTTCGACACTGTCGAACTTTTTCCAAAATCTGATAATTTAATTTCGCTCGACACTGTCGAACCAATTTGAGGATATACTTTATAAAATTTTCCACAAGCCTTAAAAAGCGTATAGTTCATTCCTTTTTGATCAATCTGTTTTTCAAAATTTTTCAAAAGATGAGAACCATATTCTGCTCTGTCACTGCCATCTTGTTCATATTCAACTATATAGTAACCAATCGCCCAATTACGCAATGTCATGAGCTGATTTACAGCACTTTTTGCTGCTGAACTTGCTTTATCATTTATTTGCTTAATACTATCTGCAAGCAGTTCAAATTCCATTGCATTACCTCCAACACATTGTCCTAAGACTATTATAAATTCGCATAGACACAGTATACCACAGCTCTTGTATCTATGTGATTTCTTTTTTATTGTTTTTGCCGATACGAACTCATCTTCTCCACAGTAACCTCCGGATAAAAGTAAGTCAGTATCGTTGCTCTAGGAATTCCTGCAGCAAGTGCCATCTTAAGCTCTTCCTTCTGCTCAAGTATATATGACCAGTGAAGCATTCCATTTGTAATAGTATCTTCCCACTGAGGCTTTTCCCTTTCAGGATTCCTTACAGGCTTACCACCTGCATTTCCACTAGAAGCACTATCATTTGCTGTATTATTTGCTTTCCTTCATATTGTCTATCTGTTAACCCTACTTTATTAAATTAAATGACATTTGCGGATTCATATTATACCTTCTTTTCTGATTACGAAAAAGCACCTTTTATTAAGCATTCAACAAAAAACCTCACCAGTACTTCTACCAGTGAGGTTATTATATCATATCGCCACTTCCATAAGCATCAAATCTGCTCATTCTCTGCATTGTTTGGCGTAAAATTGGCGTATTTTTGTAATTTTACAAATTTCCACCAATAAGGT
>OWJG01000011.1_pt1 | contig 169410 bp, 142 predicted proteins | sample 1732781 | NCBI WGS metagenome assembly OWJG01 (sample SAMN05065753, study PRJEB22554) | human gut metagenome | biome: ENVO:2100002; feature: ENVO:00000062; material: ENVO:00002003 | host: Homo sapiens | place: USA | reverse complement strand
CGGAAGGATGGCACGAAGGAGTCGTTCGGGTTTCATAAAACAAAGGTAAGCAAAGATAGCTAATTTTAAAACTTACCAACCAGAAATTTCCGCTGAGCCATCAAAACAAGCGTAAATCGTAACAAGACATGGCAAAGGTACAAATAAAATCTGAAAAACTCACACCTTTTGGAGGAATTTTTTCAATCATGGAGCAATTTGACTCCATGCTTTCACCTATTATCGACCAGACACTTGGTCAGAGATGCCGCAGTATCATCGGATACCAGTACAGCGAAATTATTCGTTCTCTGATGAGCGTATACTTCTGTGGCGGTTCATGCGTGGAGGATGTAACATCGCATCTGATGCGTCATCTCTCGTATCATCCGACCTTGCGCACATGCAGCTCTGATACCATCCTCAGAGCCATCAAGGAACTGACACAGGAAAACATCTCATATACTTCCGATAAGGGCAAGACCTATGATTTCAATACGGCAGACAAGCTCAACGCCTTGCTTATAAAAGCCTTGGTTTCCACTGGTGAACTGAATGAGGTGGAAACCTACGATGTTGATTTCGACCATCAGTTCCTTGAAACAGAGAAGTATGATGCAAAACCGACATACAAGAAGTTCCTCGGCTACAGACCTGGCGTATATGTCATCGGTGACATGATTGTCTATGTCGAGAACAGCGATGGCAACACAAATGTGCGCTTTTATCAGGCTGAGACCCACAAGAGATTCTTTGCCCTACTGGAAGCCAACAGCATCCGTGTGAATCGCTTCAGAGCCGACTGTGGTTCGTGCTCGAAGGAAATTGTCAGTGAGATAGAGAAGCATTGCACGCACTTCTACATCCGCGCCAACAGATGCAGTTCGCTCTACGATGACTTGTTTTCACTGAGGGGATGGAAGACGGAGGAAATCAACGGCATCCAGTTTGAACTCAATTCCATTCTTGTTGAGAAATGGGAAGGCAAGTGCTATCGTCTTGTCATTCAGAGACAAAAGCGCATGGATGGAGAGCTTGACTTGTGGGAAGGTGAATACACCTACAGATCCATTCTTACCAACGATTATGACTCATCAACAAGAGACATCGTCGAATTTTACAACAAGCGTGGGGGCAAAGAGCGTATATTCGATGATATGAACAACGGATTCGGCTGGAACAGGCTCCCCAAGTCGTTCATGTCAGAGAACACTGTATTCCTTCTGCTTACGGCATTGATACACAATTTCTATAAGACCATCATTAGCAAGCTTGACACCAAGGCTTTCGGGCTCAAGGAAACGAGTCGCATAAAGGCTTTTGTCTTCAGCTTCATCTCCGTACCTGCCAAGTGGATCATGACAGCAAGGCAATACGTGCTGAATATCTATACTGAAAACCGGGCTTATGCAAGACCTTTCAAAACTGGATTCGGATAAAGTCCGTTCCTTATGGTTTTAATCTGCGTATTGCCTCAAGTCGCATTGTGGGGTAAGGGGAAGGTATGCACAAATCGGACAAAATTCACGCTCATACTATCATGATGCATAGTGTTCAAGCTCTTTACTGCAATTGAGATTGCCATTGAGATTGCTTGCGGATTTTAGGATATATAGGGGCATGTTCTTCAACTCCCGGACAATCCTCTCTACGGTTGCATCATCCACAGTACCACGCATCTGTCCCACGCAGAGGGCAAGCAGCATCAGCACCGTTACCTGTCCTGTAAAAGCCTTGGTAGAAGCCACACCTATCTCAGGTCCTACATGGATGTATGTCCCGGAATCCGTATTTCTTGGGATAGAGGCACCCACGACGTTGCAGATGCCATACACAAAAGCCCCCTTGCTCCGTGCCAACTGTATGGCGGCAACGGTTCCGAGCGGTCATACTTCCTTTGTAACTCCATACACTTCTCAAAGGAGAAGTCGGATGCCTCAAAAAGAGGCTGGATAAGGTGGGCGCATTCGTTCAGCAGTCCCTTGACGATGTGGATGTTCATCTCGTGGCAGTTTCGGCAAATTGCACTGTTGCAGTTGATATACCGATGACTGTTGATGAAGTCATCCACATAGCGGTCATACCGCTTGCCATTCAAAATCACATCCTGAAGATAGAGTTCTCTCGCTTCTAAGAGTAACTCAAACAATTCTTCTGCTACATCCTGTTCGGTAGCGAAGTGGGTCAGGTGTTGCTTCTCTTCAAAAAAAGAGAAGACTTTTTAATTTGTTTTTGCATACTAAATTACTTATTTATAAGTTTATGACGACTGAAATATAAAAATTACACAACATGGTTCAGTATTAGGTTATAATTCTTGTAAAGTTACATTCCTCCTCCCAACGCATGGTAAAGTTTAATTATACTTTGTATGCGTTCAAAACGAGTTTGTAACTGTTGCACTTCCGCTTCGAGAAGAGACTGTTTGGCGGTCAGCACTTCCAGATAGGTGGTATTGGAATGACGCATCAGCGATTCTGTCTTTCGCACAGCGTCGCATAATGTTTCAACCTGCCGAGCATTGATTTCAATTTGCGATTTTGCCGTCTGCCATGCGGTCAGAGCATCGTTCACTTCCTTTCCTGCGTTCAGTAATGATTGCCGGAACAACAGTTTGGCTTCTTCCTGACGGCTTTTGGCTATCTTCAAGTTGGCGATGTTTACGCCCCGGTTGAATAACGGCTGTGTCAGGGAACCGATGGCATTAAGTAACCATTGTCCGGGATTTACGATTACGCCACCGCCGTTATTAGTCCATCCAAGAATTCCCGAGAGGGTAATATTGGGATAGAAGGCGGCACGGGCCGCATTGGTGGCGTAGAATGCTTGCGCCAGTTCCATTTCAGCCTGACGCACGTCGGGACGGTTGGAAAGCAGTTGCAAAGGGACTCCGATCGAGACAGTATCGGGGAAAGCAGCCTCGGCCAGATCACTTCGTCCAATCGAGTGTGACGGCATGGCAAGTATCGCAGACAGGGCGTTTTCTGTTTCGGAAATACTCTTGCGTATGGATAACAGGGATGCTTCGAGTCGCATCACGTTCGCCTTTGCCTGCAATACGCCAGCCTCGTTTGATTTCCCCACTTTTTTCAACGCTTCAAGAGTGCGTACGGTAGTCCGCCAGTTCTCCAAAGTCCGGTTACTTATTGTCATTTGTGCGTCAAGCATGGCAAGGGTGTAGTAACTGTCTGCAATAGTGGCGACAAGCTGTGTCTGTACGGCCTGCCGGTAGGCACGGCTTCCTTGTAATGCGGCGGCTGCGCCACGCTTTGCCGCCGTAAGTTTGCCGAAGATGTCCAGTTCCCAGCTTGCCGACGCTCCCACATTATATGTCTTTGCCGTTGCTCCGTCATGTTTATTGGCATTACCTTCGGCAGTCAGTCCCAGTGATGGAAGATATGATAGTCTGGCAGTCATCAGGACGGCTTCTGCCGCTTCCACGCGTAACCGTGCCACATTGAGGTCTGCGTTCCGTTCAAGTCCGGTTTCAATCAAGGACTGGAGTTTCGGGTCGGTAAACATTTCCCGCCACGACAGGGACGCGATGGTCATTGTATCAATGTCCGCCGGCATGTCCCGATACAGATTCTCCGTTGAGAGGTCAGGGCGATGATACCGGCTGTATGTGCCACAGCCGGCAAGCATCCATCCCGACAATATGATATATATTACTGTCTTCTTCATTTAATTATGCTTAACACGTTCTTGGATATATTGGAATACAATAAACAATGACGGCACAAGGAACAACAGAGCCAAAGTACCTACAATCATTCCACCGATTACACCTGTGGCAAGCGAACGGCTGCCGTTGGCACCCACTCCGTGCGCCATCATCAGCGGGACAAGACCGAACACCATGGACAACACAGTCATCAATATGGGGCGCAGGCGGACTTTTGCCGCACTGTATGCCGCCTGTGCCAGCGTCATGCCTTCCGACCGCCGTTTACCGGCGTATTCGGTAAGCAGGATCGCTGTCTTGGCAAGCAGGCCTATAATCATGATAAGTCCGGTCTGCATGTAGATGTTGTTCTCCAGACCGAAGAGCCACGCAAACAGGAAACTGCCCATCAGTCCGCAAGGCACCGACAACAGAACCGCGAAGGGTATGAACACGCTCTCATACAAGGCGCACAGAATCAGATAGACCAGAACCATGCAGAGCAGGAATATAAGCGTGGCATTGTTGGTCGTCTTGCTTTCCTCACGCGAAATGCCGCCAAACTCGTATGTGTAATTTGACGGAAGCACTTCACGTGCCGTCTCGCCGATGGCTTCGAGCACCTGCCCCGAACTGTAGCCCTGAGCCGGAGACCCGCTAATCGAGATGGCGTTGAACAGGTTGAAACGGGTGAGGTCTGACGGGCCGTTGGTCTTGGTCAGGCGCACGAACCGGCTCAAAGGCGACATGCCGCCATCGGTGGCACGCACATACATGTGGTGCAGGGATTCCGCATTCACACGATATTCCGCCGGAGCCTGCATGGTCACATGGTAGAGCTTGGAGAACCGGTTGAAGTCGGAAACATATTGTCCGGTATAATAGCCCGACAATGTGGAAAGCACATCTGCGGGCGACACACCCGACTGTTCGCATTTGGCGGCATCGATATCCACCCAGTATTGCGGATAATCCGTGGCAAAGGAGGAATAGACTTCGCCGATTTCGGGTCGCTGCGACAAGGCTTCGACAAACTTGTCTGCCTCTTCCTTGAAGGCGGCGATGTTTCCGCCCGCCTTGTCCTGCAAATAAAGCTCGAAACCGTTTCCCATGCCGTACCCGGCAATCATCGGAGGCGACATGGCGAACACCGTGGCATCGGGAATATCCGAAGTGGCGGCATAAATCTTTCCGATGACATCATTGACCGACTGCCCCTCTCCCTTACGCTGCTCCCAGTCTTTGAGTGTCACGAAATACATCGCCTGCGAGGGACCGGAACCGCTGAAAGAGAAACCGGCGACCGCACCGCTGTATTCAATCTCGCCGATGCTGTCGAGACGGCTGTTGATACGCTCCATCACCTTACTTGTCTGAGCCATGGATGTGCCGGGCTTCGTGTTCATGCTCACCATGACCGTCCCGGTGTCCTCTTCGGGAATAAGTCCCGTCTTTGTGACATTGACCAGCAGCACCAGCAACCCGAAAGAAATGCCTATGATGCTCCACAACAGCCATCGGCGATGGATAATGAACATCACTCCACGTACATAGCGTCGGCTCAGACTGTCGAAGACGGCATTGAACGCTTTACGGAAACGGGCTGCAAAATTGTTCTTAGTGTTGCCCTGCTCATCGATATAGGGTTTCAGCAGCAGCGCGCAAAGTGCCGGTGAGAGTGTGAAGGCATTGACTGCCGAGATTCCCACGGCAACAGCCATCGTGATACCGAACTGCGTGTAGAACGCTCCCGAAGTCCCGCCCATCATGGCTACGGGGAAAAACACTGCCATAAAGATTATGGTAGAGGTCAGGATAGCCGACGAAACGCCTTTCATGGCATCATCAGCCGCGAGAACTGCTGATTGATAGCCCTCATCGAACTTCGCCTGCACCGCTTCCACCACCACAATGGCATCATCGACCACGGTTCCGATGGCAAGCACAAGCGCGAACAGGGTGAGCAGGTTGATGGAGAATCCAATCATGGACATCACGGCAAATGTGCCGATGATGGAAACGAAGATGGATATGGTAGGGATAAGCGTTGACTTGATGTCCTGCAAGAACACATACACCACCACGATGACCAGAAGTATCGCTTCCAATAAGGTGCGGAGGACAGAGTGGATGGAGGCATACAGGAACTTGTTGGTATCGGTAAGCACCACGAATTCCGTCCCTTCGGGCAAGTCCCGGCTAAGGTCGTCAAGCACTTCGTGAATCTCCTTGATGGTGCTTGAAGCATTGGACCCGGCTTTCTGGTTGATGAGCATCATGGCTGCCGGATGCCCGTTCACTTCGGAGGAATAGTTGTAGTATTCATCGCCCAGTTCCACATCGGCAACCTCCTTCAGCCGAAGCACATTGCCGCCCGGCAGTGACTTGATGACCAACTCACCGAACTCTTCCGCGCCGGACAAGCGTCCGCGGTATTTCATCGTGTATTCATTGGCGGTAGGATGATTGGCACCGAAGGAGCCGGTGGCGGCCTCGATGTTCTGTCGTGCGAGTACGGTGGATATGTCATCGGGGATAAGCCCGTATTGCGCCATCTTGTCGGGACGCAGCCAAAGTCGCATGCTGTAGTTGGAACCGAACAACTGTGCCTTTCCCACGCCGCTGATACGTTTCAGCCTCGGCTCGACATTGATTTTCACGTAATTGTTCAGGAAGGTCTGGTCGAAGCGGTCATCGGGCGAATAGAGCGCGAAAGTCATCAGTTCGGCATTCTGCTGCTTTTCAGTGGTGACACCGGTCTTGGTGGCTTCCGCCGGAAGTTGGCTCAGTGCGCCGTTCACGCGGTTCTGCACGTTTACCGCCGCCATGTCCGCGTTGGTTCCCTGTTTGAAATAGATGTTGATGGAAGCATCTCCCGTATTCGATGCCGTGGAAGTCATATAGGTCATGTCTTCCACTCCGTTGATGGCTTCTTCCAGAGGGGTTATCACTGCCTTCTGCACGGTTTCAGCGTTTGCTCCCGGATAAGTTGCGAATACGTTGATGGTCGGAGGTGCGATGTCGGGGTATTGTTCCACCGGCAAGGAAAACATGGAAATCATGCCCAACAGTACAATCACCACCGAGATAACGCCCGAAAACACCGGGCGGTCTATAAAAAATCGCAGGTTCATTTCGTTTCGTTTTTAGGGGTTATGCTCATGCCTTCTCTCACCAGTCCCACGCCTTCGGCGACAATGGTGTCACCGACCGAAAGACCTTCTTTTACGATAAACCGGTTGCCGTCGTTCAGGCGGTCCACCGTGAGATAGGCGGCTTCCGCCTGTCCGTTTTTCAGACGGTAAGCGATAATCTTGTCCTGCAGTTCCACGGTGGCGGTCATGGGAATGGTTACGGCCTCCGTTTTCGGGTTTTGAAGGATGACATTGCCGATGCTGCCACTCAACAGTTCGCGGTCGGGATTGGGGAACAGGGCTTTGATTTGTACCGTTCCGGTAACAGGATCCACCACGCCGCTTACGGTTTCAATACGTCCTTTCGCCTTGTACAGGCTGCCGTCGTTGAGTTGCAGGCCCACTTCCGGCATCCCGGCTATCATGCTGTCAATCGAGCCATAGCGAGCCAAATATCGCCGTAGCATATTCTCCGAAATGGAGAAATAGGCATACATCTCCGCATTGTCGGACACGACCGTGAAAGGCTGTGCCATATTGGGACCGACAAGCGCACCGATGCGATAGGGCAATGTGCCTACTACTCCGTTGCTCGGGCTTTTGATTTCCGTATAGGAGAGATTGTTGCGTGCATCCGATTCTTGTGCCTTTGCCTGTTCGAGTTCAGCACACGCCACTGCCAGTTGGTTCCGGGCGAGAGAAAGCTCGTAGTCGGATATGACCTTCTCGTCAAACAATGCCTGCTTGCCCCGCAGCTCGATTCTTGCCGTTTCCACTTTTGCCTGTGCCGCGCTGACATTGGCCTGCGCCGTGCGTAATGCCGCCCGATAGGGCACTTGGTCAATTACAGCCAATACTTGACCGGTCTTCACCCGTTCACCCTCTTTCACTTTCAGACGGATAATGCGCCCGGATATTTGCGGCAGGATGTCCACATCCTGCCGTCCGCGTATGGCGGCGGAATAGGACTCGGAGATTTCCACCGGACTTGCCGCGACCTTTATGACCCGATAACTCTGCACCGCATCCTGCTTGCCGTCCGCCTGCCTGCATCCGGTCGGCAGGAACAGCATGAGAGCAAATGCGGCGAAATTCGTGATAATGAATTGCTTGTTCATATTTTCTTCTTGTTTTGTATTAATTCATAATAGGTTTGGTGTGTCACCACTGACGGATGGTATTCCACTCTTTTTCGAGAATGGCATAAACACAGGTATCTTCATATTTTGGGGAGCCGTCAGGATTGTTTACGAATGTCACAAACTCTTTGAAACATCCTTCGCGGCGCATACCAAGACGTTCGCATAAGCGTTTGGAGCGGATATTGTCATCTTCCACAAATCCATAGATACGCCGTGCGCCCGCCTCTCGGAAAAGATAATCCAACAATCCGGCTGCCGCTTCACAAGCGAATCCTTTGCCTTCAAAACGTTTGTTGAAATGCCACCCCACATTATAAGTGTCTTCATTCTCACGCAAAGCGAACACGTCACCGATAATAAAGTCATCTTTTTTCAGACTCACCGCATAGCGCAGCATGTCTTTCGGGGAATACTGCATATATGCCCATGCCGCCTCTCTGGAACAAAGGCGGTCTCCGGCAAAGCAATTCACACGCGGATGGGAAAGATACTCCAACAACCCTTCGGCATCCTTCTGTTTGAAATTTCGAATGATAATTCGTTCGGTTTCGATATATATTTCCTTGTAATAATAAAATGGTATGAGTACGCCCAAAGTAGCGAAGGCAAGCATGGCATAGAGATACTGGTGGAACCAGATGAAGGTCATCCCGTAGAACAGGAAGGCAATGCTGCACAGCCCAGAGGCCAGTCCGTCGATGCCGTCGATGAGGTTGATGGCATTGATGATGAAAACCGTAACGAAAACGGTGAGAGGGATGCTAATCCACGACGGCATGGAATGGATGAACAGCATTCCGTGAAGGTCGGACAGTTCCACTCCGCCAGCCACCAGCATGATGCCGCAGACTATCTGGATAAAGAACTTGGCACGGTAGCGCACACCGATAAGGTCATCGGCAATGCCGACAAGGTACAACATGATGATGGCGCAGAAGGCGTATGCCAATGGCAACGCTTCTGCGCCTATTTCCTTAAGCAGCTCATCATGTCCGGTTGAGACATTGACCGCCAAAAGCAGGACAAAGGAGAAGAACACTACGGGCTTGAAGGCCATACCGCCAAGGCGAGGCACTACACACTGATGTATCTTCCGCTCGTCCGGCTCGTCGAACAGTCGCCTGCGGAAGGCGATGAGCAGAATCTGCGGTATCACGATTCCTGCGAAAAACACGCACAGGAAGAATACCGACAGGATGTTGACAATCCAAATTAAACTCATTCTCTATCTAACTTTAATAGGCCGTTTGTGTCGGTCTGTCCTGTACTAATCCCTCTGTATCAATCAATTCGGGGGGGGGTAATTCGTGTTTCCATAATCTCAGTCTATGATTTGAATATATTCCGGCTTCACCTCAGCTGAAACCGCCAGTAGGTCGGGAATAATGACGACAAGCTGCCGACCTCTCTTTTTTGCCACTTTTATGAAGTAGCCCTCCACCTGGTCGAACGGTCCGCCATGTACCCTTACTCTTTTACCTTTTTCAATGTTGATTTTATCTTTTTCCTTGTTGATTTCGCTGATTTTGTAGAAGTGTACCTCTTCATCTGCCTGCTTGCACACCTTGATGAAGTTGGTCATGTCTTCATCAGGTACAGTCAGATAGACAAGTTCTCCGCCACTTTTCCATGTGACAAACTGTAGGTCGTAATAATAATTGTGTTTGAAATCAACAATCTTCTGATGACTTGCATGCACAAACACCAGACTATGGATGACGGGTACCATGAAAAAGACTTTCTTGCCCTTGACAGTGCGAAGGACTTTCTGCTTGGGTATGAAATACTCTAAGCCATACGTTTCATTAGAGAGCCGATCTTCGGCAGTATTCTCGTTCTTGTAGGCCCGCATGACATACCACAGTATCTTATCCTTGTCCAATACATTCACCATACTGTTTTGACATGTGTTTTTTGAGAAAAGAACGTACTCATGGTTCATCCCGATATGCGTATCGGTCTGTATATCAGCAACTTTCTATGTGTTTCAACTACAATAGTCATCTATTCTCATCTTTCTGAGTCCACCCCCTGCAAAGCCCCTCTTTACGACATAAAAATTCGGTCGGAAAAGGTATGCAAAAGATGTTTCTCTCTTTAAGAGAAATATCGTTTTGCTAAACAGTTGATATTGAGGTATCATTTTATCGTAAAAGACATATTTGCTCAACAATTGCTTGACGGAAATCAACAAATTTTAGCATTTTTGTAAAAAAGTCGCTATATAATTTGGTGAATTGGAGTTATTTTCATATTTTTGCATCCCGAAGAGTTTCTCTTAAAGAGAGAAACACCTTTTTGCTCAACAATCCCCGACTTTTTTATTATAGTTGCGGTATCACACCGCAATACAATAGTTATAAATATTGAAATAAAGGTGCAGTGAGACGCTGCACCTCCTAAAGAGAATTGATGATGAGATTGTTGGCGTTGTCAACGACAGAGGTGTCCAATGAGGAGAGGTATATCTGTGTGGTTTTCTCGGAGTCATGCCCCAATGCCTCGCTGATAGTAGATACGGGCACGTTCTTGCTCTTGGCTATGCTTGCCCAGGAGTGGCGGGCTACGTAGGTGGTCAGGGGTACGGACAGGCCTATCATTTCTCCGATTTTCTTCAACTGCTTGGTGATACGGCTATAGGCATTCTTGTACTGTCTCCAGAATATGGCTCCCTCTCCTTTTGCTATAGGGAGCAGGTAGGGAGAATCATCTGTTTTGTACTTCGCCACTATCTCCTGCATGGCAGGTTCCCATTTGATGTGCAACTGTTGTGAGGTCTTCTGACGGCGGTAAATGAGCGTACTGCCATGCAGATTGCTTGGTGTAAGTTGTGCCATATCGATGAACGACATCCCACGGGTATAGAAACTGAACAGGAACATATCCCTTGCAAGCTCCAAACGGGGGTTCAGACTCAAGTCCAGCTCTTTCAGTTGCTTGATGATTTCCAAGGGGAGTGCCCGCTTGACGGTCTTGTCGATGCCGGTATATACATGCTTGAACGGTGAGGAAGAGATGACCAGTCCGTCATCTACGGCATGATTGTAGATGGTGCGCAGGTTGCGGATGTAGAAAGAGGTGGTGTTGCGGCACAGTCCGCTGTCTTTCAGCCACTGTTCATAGCCTTGTATCGTTGTCCCATCGACTTCCTCCAATGGCACATCGCCTCCTTTCAGGTAACGCTGGAGGCTGTTGAGGGTGGTTTTGTACCTTGCTACCATCCGCTTCTTGCCGATGCGTCTCAGTTTTTCGTTCAACTCCAGCGTATAGCCGATAATGCCATGTAATTCTTTTCCCTCATGGAAGTTGTCAACGACGGTGTCTGCTGTATATGACTGCCCTTCCTTGTCCAACCGTGCAATGACCAACAGCAGTTTCTTCCTGTCAGCATCCAATGTATCTTTCAAGGAAAGAAGATAGGCTTGACGTTGTGGAGTGACGGAAGTTGGCAAAATGATGTTTGAATGGTCCGCATCCCACTCTGAGGAATAGATTCTGTACTCTGTATGGATCTGACGTGCCACACGATTGTGTATCACCTGATAATACAGGCGACCCTCTTTCTCTTGAACAGATGATGTTCTGAACTTTAATTTGATGGATGCCATAATGCTCTGACTTTAACATTGAAATTGCAATTATTACCTTTATATATAATATAAGTGACAGACAAACAGGTATAGGAGGGATGGTGCCTCACCGCTCGGCATACAACAGCTGATATTCCACCCACCTCCGTTTCCTAATGGATGCCACTGCTTTTCCCCTCCATTTGCAATAGCTCAGATAGAGTGGCAGGATGTCCCTGTCGCCACGTTCCAATCGGGTGAGCAGGGACGCTTTCGGGTATCGTCCATTGCCTAACAACTTGGCTGGTCCAATCTGGTACGAGAGGGTGGCAAGCAGATAAGCATCCCTGCCATAACGGGCATATAGGCGCAGGTGCCGGAGGAGGTCTGTCCGTAACAGCAAATCTGCACGCTGACGTGTCAGTGTTTTCGGGAAACGCTCTCCCTTCTGTAGCTGGTGACCATAGCCCACATAGCCCGGTGTGGTCTTTGGGTCGTGCCAACCCTCGAAGTGTTTGGTAATGGCTACCATCCGTTCAAACAGTGCCCTGTCAATGGTTTGGCTTTGACAGGGCACGCTACAGATGGCCAACATGCTCAATAGTACGATGATGTATCTTCTCATTACATTATTTTATATAGGAGGTGCGATGTCTCACCGCACTCTAATCAATATCACTACATCATAGTGCGGAACTGCTGAATCTCTTTAATCATGGCTTTCACGTCCTCCCCAACCTGAACGAAGTTCTTGTAGAGGATGCGCTCTCGCTCTTCTTTCGACTTGAACTTATAGAACTTAGGGAGAGGGACATACTCCGATTCCTCCTTCTTTATTTCCGTCATATCGAAGTCGGTCTTGCAGTAGAACTTGGATGTCTTGAACTCCTCGCTCTCCTGGATGTTCATGCTTCCGTTCATCCCGGTCTTGGTGACTACGAAGTCACGGGCGGTCTGTCCACATATCCAACCTGTGGGCATATCGGAGATTTTGCTTGCAGGCACCAGGCTGTCCATATTCTCATTGAGGTTGATGGAGGTCTTGTCACGGTCGATGGTCACGCCCTTTTTGAGTTGCACTACTTTACCGAAGATGTCACTCGACAGCCATTCGAGGGTTTCCTTGGCTCTTGCCGAACCGCTCACCACATTGCCCACGGTGGTGATGATTTTCTGCATACCCACCTTGCCATAATCGGCTTCCAACTGCGGAAGTTCCTGAAAGCCAAGTGCCACGCTCACCTTGTTGCTTCGGGCTGTGCCTATCAGTCGGTCTATCTTGTGGAAATACAAGGTCGGCAACTCATCGACGATGATGCTGACAGGAACGTTCTTGCCCTGTCCTGTATTCACCCTCGTTACAAGGCGGTTGAGAATCAAGGCATTCAGTGCACCGATGATGCTCTCCATCTCGGGGTCGTTGGCAATGAGCAGATAACTTGGATTCTTCGGGTCACTGACCTTCAGGTCGAAGTCATCGCCGTCCTTGTGGAATATCCAGTAAGATTCCTTGGTGGCGAGACGGGAGGTATAGACACGTAGCGTGCCAATCATACCTTCCAACTGCTCCATGGCTTTGTTGGCAAAGGCAGTCTGGAACGGGCCAAGCAAGGGGGCTACCTCGTTGTCGGTCTGAAGTACCTCGAAGATGGTCTGATAACTCTCATTGAGGAACGATAGGATATGTGGCATGTCGCTGTACTTGCCCAACCAATAAGCGGGCTGCACCTCCGCGCCCGAATGGTCGAACACCCGTCCTGTGGGTATCAGCCTTTTCGTCTTTGGGTCTTCACGCCGCTCGGCAATCAGCATCTTTCCGTCCTTGTCGTAGGGCTCCTTGCCGTAGTTGCAGAAGAAATAGATGCAGGCGGCAAGGAAGTTGACGGCAGAGGTCTGGAAGAACTGGTCGCTGCCACCGCCGCCTTCCTTCTTGCCTTTTTGCAGGGATTCAAGCAGGGTCTCGGCGGTCTCGCTCGCTGCGGCAAGGTTGTTGATGTACTTCAACTGGATGGGGTTCACACGGCGCGAATACTCCACATCCACAAAGTTGATGATGTTGAACTTCATGCCATGGGGCATCTTGCTGTCCTTGGCATTCTTGTTCTTCAAGTAATGATAGTAGAGTTTGGTGGCGAGAGTGGGAAACTTATAGTCGTACACCACCATGGCAAAGCCCTTCTCGCTGTGCTGCCTGATAAACGGCTCGATGATGGAGAAGGTCTTACCAGAACCAGGAGTACCCACAACCCATGTGCCACGGAACGGATTGACGATGTTCACCCATCCCTTGCGGAACTTGCCCTTGTAATAATAGCGCATAGGGATGTTCACGCTGTACTTGTTCTCCTGCAACTCCCTGCATTGCTCAAAGCTCTCATTCTCGAAGTTGAAGCGGTCTTTCAGCAGCCCTTCCTTCAGGAACTTAGAGATATTGTCGAGGGCGATATGCACCAATACGACACCGACGATGGAAGTGAGCATATAGAGCCAAGTGTTCAAACGGAGGGTATAGAAACAGGGCATTATCGAATGACCGAACAGCCATACGGACTGCACAATCAGCAGCACTCCCGACAGCAGCGGATAGAGCACCTGCCTGCGAGCGTCAAACTCCAGATGCTTCTTGTTGCGCGTTCCCACACAGGTGATACATATCAGCAGGAACGTAGCCACCTTGCTATACACGAGGTTGCCGTCATGGTAAATCATCCACCGCTTGATGCGAGTGTGGATATCCGTCACTACGCCGCCCAAGAAGTCCAACTGCTCCGGCTCCAGTGCGTAGGCGAAGAACTCCATCAGGATGGAGACATAAATCACCGCCCTGAATATCTTGTAAAAACCCTGTAACTCTTTGCTTTCTTCCATTTACTTTACGATGATGTTGGGTGATAATGAGAAAAGATGAAGGATGCCACGGTGGACACCCTCCAATCCTCTTATGAGTTTTATTCGTAGCCGTTGATGGTCTTCTCAGACTCTACTGTCCACGGAGAAATAGTTGCAGATATGACCTCCAAGGTGTTGCGTACAGGCTTCAATGAATAGCTGTAGGAATGACCCGCTTTCCACGTGTCGTTTGTGAGGAATACGAAGTTCTCCCCATTGCTGAGTTGCAATGTCATGTCTGGCATAACCTGTGCAGGAACATAAAGCGTATATTCCATGTGGTCACTTTGTGGGTCGCCGAAATAATAGGTCGTCACCGACTCGTCACTGCATTCTACCTTTCCGGTCTTGATGTTGAAAGTACCGCTGTCAAAATAACCGACGAACGTGAGTAGGCTTCCTGCAAAATCATTGGTGGTGAAACCGTATTCTGGTGAGGTATAGACCTTGATGATGACACGCACCATCTGATGGGTGAAGTTCAATGTAAGGCTCGGATTGGCGTATGATGCCGCTCCACTGGCAAACAGAAAATCATTGACCTTCTGCTCACTCTGTACAGCTGCCTCCGGCACTTGGAACTCTATGAGGTCGTTGGTAGGATTTGCCGTATAGGGATAGTAGGCATTGAAGGTGTGAGTGTCTGTGTCCGTGAAAAACACCTTGTTGGCTGACACAAACTGATTCGTGCCGCCGCTTCGGGTGAACTTCATATTGTTGATCATCCCTGTGGAAGAGATGCCAATCATATCATTGAGTTCCCACTGGTTGTCAACGGCTCGTGTGGAAACGGCAGGTTGCAGCATCTCCAGATTGGTGAATACCTGAAGCTGCTTGGTTGATGTGCTGTCGGTCACGACCACAGAACCTCCGCCACCGGGCAGGTAAATCTCATTGACGATGTCTTGGTCACAGGACGTGAGGAGCATGGCTCCAAGTCCCAACATTAGAAACAAATTCTTTTTCATGCTTTTTCTTTTTTAATTGTTGTACTTTGATGATGATACGGGTGATACTCGATGTCTGTATATGGGCTAATCCATAATCGTGATGATGGGTCTCGCCTTATGCGGCTGCCACTTGGGAGTCTCCTGTATGGCACCGCTTCCCAGTGAGTAAAGCCATGCCTTGGCGGTCGCTTGTCCTTCTACCTCCGTTGAAGTCCAATACCAACAGTCATCATCCTCATCGGGGATAGGTGTGCCGCCGCATTTCAGGATGTATGGGTTGATGATGTCCTTGGCATGATAGAGCAGACGCATCTGTGCCACACTGGGGATATAGGCACTTTGCCCGTAACGCCACATGTCGAAGACACGCTCAGCCAAAGGCGACTTCACATCGGTCGTGCCATAAAGGGCAAAAGTGTTCTTGTTGCCGTCGTAGGCGGTGAGGTCACAGGATGTGTCCTGTTCCACACCGATACTGTCAGCAAAGGCTTCGGGAGCGATGTCCCACAGATAGACGGCATATCCGTTTCCCTCCATTTCTTCCCTCTGATTGACGTTGAACACCACTGCAATGGCTTGCTTGCACGATTGCTCGTAGGTTTCGTAGGGCATCACCTTGCCGTCAGTGGTCAAGATATGGGTGACCTTCATGGCTGTGTCGGGAAAGTCCTGATGCTCGTCACAGGCAGTCAGCAACACCGTTGCCGCAACTGCCAAGATTGAAAACAGTTTCTTCATACGCATAGTCATTTTACAGGAAGTTTCACACCCAGGACAATACCCGTTCTGAACAGGTCTTCACCCTTGATCATCACATCGGTCTTCACCTGCCAGAAGAGCTTCCAGCCGTGTCTGAGTGTATAGTTTTGCTCATAGCCGAGGTGGATGCCACCCAAGAACCTGTCAGTATCGCTACCTGCCGATGCTCCTATGCGCATGTTGCCATGGTGGTTGCGTCCTCTTGCCACACAGGGCTTATAGGCAAAGCCGAAACCATAACTGCGGTAGTTGTTCCAAAAACTCTCAGGACAGACATGACCGCACGATGCGCACTCGTTCCACTTGATATATCCGTTTGCAAAATACTCCCACGCATTGTGGTACTTCGTCTCATACTCGTAGGACAGCGTCACGTCCAGTCCTCGCTCATACAGGCATCCGAACCCCAAGGATATGCGGTCGCTATTCTGCTGCGCCATTGCCGGAGTCATGCTTGCCATAAAACAGATGACAACGAGTAAGGTATGCACAAGCCAATTCCTCACTCCTAATTCCTCATTCCTAATTCTCATTATTCCTCCTCCAACAGTATATGGTTAAACGAATCGGCAGACAGCACATCCTCATAGTCGATGCTGAGCGAGATGGTGCGTCCACTTATCTGTTTTTCCGACAGCTCGATGGTCAGCACCTTGTCGTTGGGGAAGGTCATCTTCTTCACCACAATCACGTTGCGATAGCCATACTTGAAGGTCTTCGCATCGTCCAACACAAGAGATGGGGTCAGTTCCACTATCTGCGCATTGGTAGCCTTGCTCTGCTTCTTGTCCGATAGTTTGATGCGCATCTCGTCGATGTCGAAGCGGATGTTGGTCTTGTTCTCCACGGAGAAGTCGATGAAGAAATATTCGCCCACGCTGTAGATGTTGTTCAGGCGCATTACCATGCGGTGCATCTTCGTCGCCACGTTGCGGTATTTGGCAGACGATGACCATATCTGACGTGCATACTTGGTCATGTCGGCAGTGGACAGGCTTACAGCGGGATTGTTGTAGGCATTGCGCTCCGAGCATTCTATTTCCTTATCGGTTACTGCCTCCTGCATCCTCGTGGTATAGAGCAGTGCATACTGCGTGCGGTAGCGTTCCGTCACGATTGTCACTATCGCCAACACCTCACCGTCGGCATACACGTTGTCCTTCGGCTTCAGGCGGATGGTGTTGTTGATGGGTTGGTCGCCCACCACCTTGTCTGTGGATATATCGACAAAGCGGATGGGTTCGGAGGCGGTGATGACGGTGGTCACTTGGTCGTTGACCGTCAGCTGCTCCATCTCCATGTAGGTGGTCTGCGCCTTGGCTGAAAGCACGCTCAGCGAAAGCAATGCACAGACATTCATTTTCTGAAAACAATTCATATTAGTTGATTTTTTGATGTTTATACTCTATGAGCCACCGTTCCCGACAATTCCGTTGTCGGGCAGTGTCTATTTCCTTTTCTCTTTCCCATTTACAAGGTAAACAAACGTCCCATACTTCAGCTTCACTTTGTTCTTCTTGATAGCCTTGCTGATGGCATTGCTTGTCTTCTGGTAGGCATTGGTCACGGCTTGCATTCCCCATTGCGAGAAACTGTTGTTCGCTCCACTCTGGTCGATGTTCATGTTGCTCTGCATAGCACCGCTCGCCACATCTTTCGTGGTCTCACGGAACTGGCTGCCGGGGACATACAGTCCCTCCAGTCCGTCCGTGTCATAAAGCGAAAGCGAAACCTTTATCAGCTCGTCATCCACAAGGATGGAGTTGATGCTACCCTTCACTCGCTGCGAACCGAAACCGCTCATGGTGGCATAGAGGTACGACCCTTTCTTCACCACGGTCTCACCAATCTCAATATCGTCCAACAGTCTCAGCCGCACCCTCGACCCGTCCGTAGCCTTCACGTCCTCGTCAATGATGGCCTTGATGAGCTTTGGCTCATGCTCGTTCTGCGTCAGGGTGTTGAAATAGTCCGAAGTCACCTTCACCTTCTTCACCACCTCCTGTGCCTTGTCCTCCTCGTCCAGTGCCTTCACCGCCTTGCTGTCCTCGGCAATCTGACCTTTCACCTCAATCTGCTCCTTGGGAGGCCCAGCCTGTGTGGTATCCTGGGCCACGGGGGCAACTGCCGCCTGTCCTCTCAGCCTCGCTTCGGCGAGTGCCTTGTTGAGTGCTTCGAGTGCTTCCGCTTCTCGCGCCTTGGCATCGGCCACTTCGGCTGCATCGTCCTTCTCTTCTGCCTGACGGACGAGTTCCGCAAGGTCTTCTTCTGTGTACTTGGATTCATACGCTTCTTTCTCTTCTTCGTTGTCACGCTCAATGTTATCAACAGCCGAATAGTCTGCTATGCGACCATACGACTTCGCCATGTTCTCATACTTGCCACCGATGCCGTCACCATTCTTAATCTGCGCTCCGGGCAGGTTGGGGTTCAGAAACTCGGTGGTCTGCAGGTTCTTGTCCTGCGTTTCCGCCACCTCCGTATTGAACATGTCAAAGACAAAATAGCCTGTGGCAATCAACGGGATGTACACGATGGCTGGCAGCATGTACTTCGGCTGACGGAAGTTTATCTTATCTGTTATTCTCATCGCTGTCTGATTTTGATGTTACTGACTTGTCTCGATTCTCCTCGTTGGTTCGATGCGTCACGGGAGGAGTGATGCAATGGGCTGCATTCATCATCTGCTTCATGCGCCCTTCCTGCCGCTCGATGGCACTTGCAGCCTCCGTCCGATGACCGTAATACCGCACCATCCTGTAGATGTTGATGCCGAAGCACGTGGCGACAAAGCCGAAGACGATGACGAGAAACAGCGTCTTGTGGGCATTGGCAAAGCCTTGCACCTTAGCCGCCGCACGGTCTATCCTCGCGGTCTTGGCAAACTTGCGCCCTGCCGCCACCTCCTTCTCATACCGCTTCTTGTACTTGGGGTCGTTCTTGTCGGGCATATCCTCGCCCACAAGCATCCGTCTGATTCCTTTTACACTCATACCGCTAGGATATTAGAAGTTTGACTTCGACTTCTGCTCAATATCCTTGTTGAGCAAGGTTCTCCAGTTCGTGATGAGCAGTCCATGAGGATTGTTCTCCGTCCTCGGCACGCGCTTCACCTGTCCCGCCGTCACCAATTCACGCATCAGAATATTGCTCCTTCGCTCTATCCTTTGCCTACCGTAGTAGGTGAACTCCATCTTCTCCTTGTTGAACTTGATGCTGTCGCAAAAGATGCTGAACACGGCACTCGTACCCATGATATTGTTGTAAAAGCCCTTTTCCTTCAGCGTATTGTACTGCGCCAAACCAGTTTCATCGACCAAATACATCGCCTTCTCCATCGAATAGCGGATGTACTTGTCATCGGGAGCAAGCGTAAAGAAGTAATGGTGGAACATCTCGATATGGCTCTTTGCCTCCACATCCAGCGTTTCCTCCATCGTGGTGCGGTTCACCAGTATGGGCACGTTGCCGTCCAATACATACACCTTTTGCTGCGCGTCCGTCACCATGCAGCGCGCCGTCCAGATGCTCGACACCGAGATGATGATGCAGCCCATGAGGAACGCAGAGCAGATGATGCCCACCAGCTTGATTTTGTTTTCTAAGTTCTTGATTACCATACGTTACTGCTTGTTTGAGGTCTGATTTCTCTTCATTCTCACATATTCACGGTGCAGGATGGTGTATATGTCCTTCTCAACTTCTTCCACCAGTTTGGCGTAATACTTGATGCAAGCCTCTACGTAGATGCCTTCGTATTTCAGTTGGATCCACACCCACCAGATGTCACGTTCACGTCTCCGTCGATTTCTGTAGATTTTGGCACGATGCAAGCGATAACTCAGGTAATCTACCATAGGCACTACATACTCGTCGTTATCCTCAAAGCCTTCTGCCATCTCCTCATACTGTGGGTCGATGTAGTTGTTTTCGGAATTGAAAAACTCTTCCTTTGCACGCTTGTTGGCAAACGCCATGAATTTCTCATCTTTGAGCCAACGCTCAATTTCATTTTTTGCTTTCATTTTTCTTGATGGTTACTTTTATTTGTTTCAATAGGAGGTGCGGTGACTCACCGCACACTCACATGTTATCTCATCACGGTCGCCATGGTTCCCGTAGCCGTCATCTTGGCTTGTTGTGCCACGCCCTCGCCGAAGTTTCGGGTTGAGAAGGCGGTGTCGCCCTCTGGTATCATCCATGCCGCAAGGTCGGGCACGAGGTTCAGGCATTTCAACGCCACGATGCTCGCTGCCATCAGATAGCCTGCCGAGAAGAACGAGTTTTGCAGATAGGCTGCCATCGTCTGCTCACTGGCGGTGATGGCCGTCAGGTTCTCTACCTGTATGCAGAGCACAATATCAAACAGCAACAGGACGTAGAAACCGACGAAGTAGAGCATGGCTCCGTAGAAATGAACTGTCAAATAACGGGTTAGCCACTTCGCCCACGCTCCTTCCCACTTGGGCAGCAACGAAAATGCCCATTGTATTGGACCGAATATAGTGAGCATTCCGAGCAATATCTGCTGACAGTATATCGTAGCCCACCAACCGATGCGGAACACGATCAGGGCTATCAGCATCACTATCTTGTCGATGCCCACCACGGCCCCTGCCGTCAGTGAGGTGAACCACAGTTTGCTGGCATCCTTCTCCATGTTGGTCACTTCGTCCACGCCCGTCTGCTCCATCGTCGCCTCTATCAGGTTGGGGTCTGATGTGCCCTTATGCGCCACGTCTGCCTGTGCCTGGAGGTCAGTGTACATCGAGTCCCTGACATATACCAACTGCTGCACCTCCTCAAACTTGTCGGAAATTTGGGTCGCCTCTGCCTCATAGAGGTCGTGGGTGTAACTGCCGATGCAATTGGGAATATAGGATAGAAAATCCAATACGCACCAGCTGCTGCCGCTGTTGGTCATGCCTGTGTCAGCAGGTGGGTACCACCAACAGAGGATGATGCTCACCACCAAGGGCTTGAACAGTTTCATCACGTCCAACGGTTCGTTCTTCACCATCATCTTGTAGGCCATGCTTGCCGCCACGATGATAGAGAACAGTGCCGCCAATGCCATACACATTTGGAGGATCCACCAGAACGGCCCTTGTGAGCCTGTGAAGGTGGCATCGGTCAGGAACTCGTTGGTCTGGAATATCACATCGTCAATCTCCTCTTCGAGGATGTTGATGCCGAAATCGCTGAGTATGTTGTCTGCCATCAGTGCCTGGTTCTATTGTTGATAATCTCTTTGATAAACTCTATGCCTTTCGGTGTCCATGACAGATAGAAGTGGTAGAAGCAGCGCATCCTGCCTGTGACATATACCGCAATGCCCTTGTCCTGAAGGTCTTCACGCAGTTTCCACATTCCATATTCCTTGGTGATGATGCCTTCCTCTTTGAGGGTCTTCACAATCTTGCCGTAGTAACTTCCGACATATTTGTGAAGCTTTGACATTGAAACTACCTCTAAATCAGATGGCATATAATGCTCATCAACGATGGGTGTCCTGCCGATAACGCTGATTCGCTTCGGCATCCTTGACATCTCCAACTGCCACTTGCCGTTTTTCCTCTTGGCGGCATAGAGACGTAACTGTATTTTTGATATTGATTCCATAGCTATTTCTTTATTTTATGTTCTTTCGATAACAGGAATGACTCCCACGCTCTTCAGTTTCTCATAGAGGAAGCGGCGACCTTTCTGTGTCCATTTGGTGTTCATGCGCACATCCTCCGTACCGTCCTTGTGTTTAATGAGGTAGGTCTCGCTGGTCACATAACCGCAGTCCTTGTAGTCGGCATACAGAATCCACTGCTTGCCACGCTGATACTGGATGTTCATCTCCTTCAGACGTCGGTTGAAGCGGATGGACGACTCGCCATAGTCCTGTGCTATCTGTGTGACCAGGACACTGCTCTTCGTGGCAAGGATGATGTCAAGGTAACTCACCTTGTCCTTCATCTCCGTCACCTCCTGTTGCAGGTCATCCACCTTGGATCCCAACTCAACGATGCGTGTCCTTTGGTGTTCACACTCCTGTTCGACAAGCAGACGCTTTTGTCGTTCTTCCTTCAGATTGACTGCTAACCGTATCAGGAAGTCTGGCTCTGCCAATGCCTTCTCGATGGTCTGCTGTGTCATATAGGCACCATGCTTGCGGATAGAGGGGAGCACCTCCGATGTCACCCACTTGCGGAAACGTTTGGCTTCGGGTTTGCGACTGTCAAGGATGACATCATACAGTCCGTCTTCATTGATAAAGTTTGTAACCTGTTCTCTTCCAAGACTATCCGAGATGGGGTACTTTGAAAGTACATCATCCGAAAGTCGTTGTACCAACTTGCTGGTTTTTAGTCCAAGAACTCTTGCCACATCAGCCAAACAGAACAAGGGTTGCTCTGGTGTTCCTGTGGTTCGGACTGCTCCAAATTCCTCGTTGTTGAAAATCTGAATATCGTTCATATCTCTATGCTGTTTTGTGATTATTTCTTCTCTTCCCTTATTTCTATCTGTTCACACTTTCTTCACCCTCACCGCTGTTGGCATCATCGCCGTCAGTGCCTGTCGAGCTCCTCACGCCCTTCATGTTTTCCTGCCAACGGCTCTTGGCATCGCTGATGATGCTGCCTTTATGTACTACACGGTCGTTGGTGGCTGCCAAGAGGGCGGTAGTCTGGCTTTGGGTGTTGAGCTGCACAAGGTATTTCAGTAGTGTCTCGTTCTGTGTCGTCAGGTCGGCATAGATGCTAAGATACTGCCGCTTTCTCTGTGCATTGGGCATATAGGCATCCTTGGTGGCTTTCACGGCACACTGGTACATATTGTACAGTTCCTCCCACCGACGCTTGTCGTTGATGGTGCCTCCTGTAGGGATGATATGGTCTATGTTCGCCTTCATCTTGTCCAACTGACCGTTGATCTTGCTGCTTTCGGCAAGCCAGGCGAGGTCTATCTGTCGGTCGGCTACGTTCAAGGCTTCCACCTCAGCACGCTTGGTGAGGGCAGAGTCTATCTTCTCCGCATCATCTACTTGGTTGTAGAGGTTGATGCCGGCAAGAGTGCGGAAACCTAACTTGTTCTTCTCTGCCGCTGTCTTCTTATAGTTGTTATGTAACAGCCAATAATAGAACTCAGGGGTGAGAGAACCGCCACCTGTCTCCATCACCGTTATCTGGTTCTGCTTGGAGGAGTCGTGGTTGTAGGTCACGCTCTGGGCTGTGGCTTTGATGGTGGTTGCTACCGCCATGATGAGTATCATTGTCTTCTTCATGTCCGTTCTTCTTTTGTTTACAATCCGTCAATAGTCAAGTTTTCCTGCCACTTTCCATCGGCTGAAGGCATCTTCCAGTATCTCTTCCTTCGTCCTCGTCCGATACACCTTCTCCTTCCAATAGCCCATGCGCAGCTGCACATACCGCCATGTCTGGAAGTAGGCTTGGTTCAGATGTTTTTCTATCAGGTCCAACGAATTGTTGATATTGTCCAACACCATCAGCAGGTCGGAAGTTGAACAGGCTGCCGCTCCTGTGGCATACAACACGAGGTCGTTGACGCTATGGTAGAGTTGGCTTCCTTCGTTGTATATGTTGTCGATGGCTTTCTTGTTGATGCTGATGAGCATCGTGTCAGCCAGTTCGATGTGTTTCCGCTTGATGACCTTATCATTGAAGTCCTCCAACAGGTTCTTGTAGTCACTGATGCGGTCGCTCACCGTCTGGTAGGTGCTCTTCACGTTCAGCACCGTGCGCAACGACTGGTACATCACATCGATGATGTCGAAGGCCCGGGTGTATTTGTCCAAATCCACATTCAGTTCCTTGTATTTGCCCACCTCTTCACTGCTGTATTCATGCAGCAGTTGATTGCTGTACTCCAAAGTGCTGCGTGCCAGCAAGAGGCTGCGCTGCTTCTTGTGGTCGTTGATGTATGCTTCCACCGATACCGCATCGAATCCCCATTGCGCCAAGGCTGTATTGGGGAAGAGGGTAATCAGCAGGAGAGCTATGATGATGGTATGTCTCATTCTCCGTTCCTCCCTCAGTTTTCGTTCTCGTTATCTTCACCATTCCCTCTGTTAGGGTCTGCATTCTCTCTCCATCGCTCGTAGCACTCTTCAATGAGTGTCCTTCTGCGACCTTGGTCTGCGTCGATTGAAGGAAGAATGTCCTTCAGCACGTCAATGATGCTGCGCTTGTAGTGCATCATTTTTTCTAATGATACCAAGTCGGCGTAAATCTTGGTGATACGGCTATCTACTTCACGGGCTATCTCCAGACGGTCGCTCGACCAGAGCAGGTGTATTACATCGTCATTGTCGGCGGTCTGGGTTGCCTCGCTCTTGGCATATTCTGTGGTGATGCTGCACGACGGGAACTCCTGGGCTATCTCCGAGATACGGCTGTTCACCTGCCTCGTCTTCTCCTCGTCAGAGGCATTCGGGTCAAGGGTCAGCACATCCACCACCTGTGTGTCGGTGTATTCCGAGGTCAGCTCCCACGATATTTGCAGTATCGCACGGTGTATCTTGATGCCAAGGAAGTACTTGGGCTTCCTTGCAATGGACAGTGTCGCCTTGAAGGTGATAATGCCGTTGATGTTGGGCATGGTGGCAGTTCGGACGTAGGTGTAGCCGTTCCACGAACCGGCACCTTGCCACGTGAGATTGTAGGCTGACTTCACATCCTGCATGATGGCAGGGATGCGGTAGTAGTCATCGGTGGAGGTGGCATTGTCGTTAGCCGCCTCGCTCTTGGCATTCTGTATGTCTGCCAACTGCTGCTGCCATGTCGCCAATTCCTTCTTCAGGTTGTCTATCTTCGTCTTGTTGACATTATGTTGCTGCCGCAAGGCAGGGGCTTCCTCCACAGAGGCATTGGCTATCTGCGTGAGCAGGTTCCTGTTCTCTGTCTCCAACTGGCTTATCTGCGCCTCCAACAGGGCTATCTTGCTATTCGCCTCACGTTCCTTCTCGTCCAGTTCCGATAGGTCGAGATTATTTTCTGATACGCTTGTCCTCATGGCGCATTCCTTGCTGTGGGCATTGAGCGAACCGCCGCACTCACGGCACTTGTACTGCGTGCTGCCCTGTCCGAGGGTGACACCGTCCGAACAGGTGACGCTGATGGTCACGCTCTCCACGCCCTTCAGTTTGGCGGCATCGGTGGCTTGATAGTAACGGCGTGCGTCACTGCCGATGTAATAGACATAGCCCTCCTCGTTGTCGTTATACTCCGAGAGACGTGCCTGCAACTGACGCTTGAAGGTATTCAAGTCCATGCTGTAGGAGTCGAAGACATCCTCATACACCTCTTCCACGTTGTTCCAGCTCTTGGTAACGTGTATCTCGTAGGCGTAGGCCTTCTTGGTCTGCTTGCCGCCACGGCTGATGATGTACGACGACATCCAATAGTTCATCGTATAGGTGAAGCCGTCGCTCTGGGCGTTGAGCTGCTGCACACGGCTGCGGCTCCATCCGGCATGGTTCTCCGAGTTGGCCAGTATCTGCTCTCGCTGCGTGCTGTTAGGGTAGAAGTTGGGGTCGGAGGTGTTGATACGATACCAATGGTCACCGTTCAGAATACTGTTGTCATCGGTCGGCGGATAGTAGTCACAGAGGCTTACGCTGCCTTGGTCTCGTCGGGCAATGTACCAACGCTGTGTATAGTAGTTGCCCTGCGTCTCGCTCAGATAGTCTGTCATCCACGAGGTGATGTTGTAGTTGGAGAGGTCGAAGAGGGCTGCCACGTTGTCCTCGCCACCCACCAGACTAAGGAGTGTGCTGCCGATGCCGTTCTCTGCCTGTTCATAGAGGTCATGGTAGTTGTCATAGATGTCGATGATTTTACTCACCTTGCCATTGAAAAGGTCGTTGAAGGCACTCTGCTGCAAGAGTGCGCCTGATGCCCCGTTGATACCTGCCGTCGCCAACGATGCTCCCATATTGTAAAGCGTCTCGATGTCGGCGGTGAGGTTCTCCACGGTGAAGTTGCCGGGCACACTGGCGATGTCATCCAACAGCTGCTGCCAATCTACATTGCCTATCTCCGAGAGTTTGAGGATGGCGGCTATCTCTTGGTTGATTTCCAAGAACTGAATGTCGGCAAAGGTCAAGCTACTGTTGGTCACGACACTCTCAAACTGCATACACAGCGACTTTGTGTCGGCGCATATCTTCATCAGGTAACTGCCCCAGTAGAGGGCGGTCTGCGGACTTTTCAGCATCATTCCTGCCACCGTCCATATCTTGGGCATAATCTTGTTCGCCACCATATTGTGGATGCGGCGGTAATAGTAGTTCTCCGTGCTACTGCTCCAAATGCCGAGGTCGGTGAATGCCTTGCGCTCCAAGAACTTGGCAGCGAAGATGCCGGCAGTGGCAACCTCTGCGGCATTGTAGTGCTTCAAGATTTCGCCCACCTGCTCGTTATAATAGCTCTCTGCCATAGCTCCAGCACCGAATGCGGCAGCCATGGCGGCAACGATCTGCTTGTCGTAGTTCACGCTGTAATACTGCGCATGAACCCTTCCCACGACAAGTGTAAGACACATATATATTATAATAAGGTATAAACGTCTCATTGCTTCACTACTTTACGTTTTTACTACTTTCAGTTTCTACTATTCCACTACTTTACTACTTGTAGTATTTACTATTGGTAGTATTCACTACTAATCGTATTTACTACTAATCGTAAATACTACCCAGCCACCGTTCCCGAAAGTTTTGCTTTCGGGCATCTGGGCTTTACGTCTATTCCGGGATTTCCGTTTCCATCAATCAGCCCCCGTGCTCGCCGTGTCAGCGGCGAGTGGCTCCATCGTCCGTCAAATTGAGCACATGCCCCGCCTCATTGACCTTCTGCGCAAATGCCAACGACTTCCCGATGCCACTGGCATCCCAATCTCTGCAATACCGCTCGATAGCCTCCTGATGTCTGCACTTCAGTTCATGCTTATAGAGTTTCAATGCCTCCTTCTCAGCTCGCTCGGTGGTGTAGGTCATATAGCACTCGTGCGGCTCCTCCACACCATACACTCCGCTCGTCGATCCACGTCGGATAAACACCTCACGGAAGAAACTTCTTCCCTCCTTGTTATCCAAGCGGTTGACAGTGAATATCTTCTTGCAATCCACATCCGTCAATCCTAATATCGCCTTGATCTCGTCGAATCGCTCACGAAATTTGCTTTGGTCGAGCAGCATCACCACGTCGGAGTTGTTGATGATGGCTTCCTTCACGATGGGACTGCCGATGATGTCCTGTATCTCCTGTGTCACTACGCCCACGCTCGCCCAGAACTTTCGGGCTGTCTTGTATAGGTACTTGATGTACTCGGCCATCAGCGGCGAGGCGATGGCTTTCCATGCCTCCTCGATGACAAGGCACTTGCGGTTCTTCTTCAGGCGCATCTTCTGCAGGAACACGTCCATGATGATGAGCGTCACGATGGGGAAGAGCTGCTTGTTCTCCTTGATGGCATCCACCTCGAAGACGATGAAGGTCTCGTCGAACAAGGTGCTATCCACGTTCTCGTTGAGAATCTTGTCGTACTTGCCGCCACGGTAGAAGTTTTGGAGCATATAGGCGAAGTTGTCGCAGTCGATGGTGGTGATGTTGTTCTCGATGCAGATCTGGTCGAGACGCTCACAGGCGAACTCATAGAATGAGTCGAAGGAGAGGGTCTTCACGCTCAATGCCATGCGCCGTTCCTCCAGTCCCTTGATGAGTTTCTCCACCTTGTCGTGTATCTGCGTCAGCTCCGTGCCGCGCCGCTTCTCCATGGTGGAGAGGTTTTTTCTCAGTGTCTCCTTCTGTGAGGAAGGATAGGGCTGCACACCGTTGAAATAGAAATCGTAATACTCCGTCACCAACTGCTCCACGACACGGAACTCCAGTTCGGGTATCTGCGTCTCCGAGCCTTTCCATATCAGCAGTATCAGGTTCTTCAGGAAGTCTATCTTCTCAATGTTCAGCTCCCGCTTGCTGATGTTGAAGGGGTTCATGGTGATGGGCTTGTCCTCCGTATAGGCGATGTACTTGCCGCCCACATACTCGCAGAGTCCCTCATACGAGTTACCCGTATCGACCATGACGATGTCGGTGTTCTGCTCCCACAACTGACGCACCACGCTGTTCATGTGGAACGACTTGCCGCTGCCCGAAGGACCCAAACAAAAAAAGTTCGAGTTGTCGGTCAGCTTCTCCTTTCCCTCCTTTCCTGTGATGTCGATGGCTACGGGCACACCTTGGCGGTCGGTATAGTATATCTTCAGCGGGGTGTCCTCATTATGCACGATGCGCTCCTTGTACATCAGACAGGTGGCGGCATCGCCGAGGGTGAGGAATCGGTCGTAGTCGGCATTCATGCCATAGCAGTTGCCGGGGAAAGAGTTGACGAACAGCTCCAACTGGTTGTAGGCCCGCTTGCTGATGTGGATGCCCATGCGCGAGAAGGAGTTTTCGAGATGGTTGGTGCATTTCTGTATGTCGGTGTCGCCGCTCACTGCCACCACGAGGTTGTAGTGGGTATAGACGAGCTGCTTGCTCTCACGGGCTATCACCTCCTGCACACGCTTGATGTCCTCTACAGCCATCAGGTTGCTGGGGTTGGGCATGGAGGCATGGCGGTTTTTCTTCTTGTCGAGTAGGGCAAGCTCACGCTTCTGGTTGGGCACGAACACCATCTGGTTGAACACCACGCAGTCGGCTCCGGGCACGCTATCGACGATGCTCACGAGATCAACGGGCATACTGGTGTTGTTCACCTCGATATTTGCGTAGGGACGGATGACCGACGGCAAGTTGGCATAATCCACATCCACAAGGCTATACACCTTGCAGCTACGGTCCCCCATGCCGATGGTCTCGTCATCGACCTTGAAGTTGGTCATCGACACCACCTTGTCACGGAAGTTCATGGAGAAGAAACGGTCCACATACTCGCAGGCTTCCGTTTTGCCGAGGAATCGGGACTTCACGCCGGCATCCCTCAGCTGGTCGTGCACCTTGCGTATCTTCACCAAGAAGTCACGCCATTTCTTGTTGTCGAACGACATCAGACGGCTCTTCTTGTTCTCCTGTGTGATGGTGAGGTAGCAGACGCTGTCGGTAAAGGGTCTGCCGTTGAAATAGCGGAAGTAACTCTCGCTCAGGAACTCATGATTTCCACCGTTCTCTTCCTTGAATGCCTTCCTCACAAACACGTCCTGCTTGTGCAGCGCATAGCCTTCGCCCAAGGTCTGGGCAAGGGCGGCGAAGAGGTGGGTGAACTCATAGTAGGCCTCGATGTTGGCGGAATACTTCTGCACAGGGTTCTCCATCTTCAGAACAGCGGAGTATTCGCCCGTCTTGGTATAGAGCACGCCGATGCCATCCACTTCCTCGATGGAGAAGTAGATGTCCTGGAAGATGCGCTTGCGCTTCCCTCCCGTGCCGAATGCCTTGACACTGATGGCCATGCCCACGCAGATGGCTGAGAATATGAGTATGATGTATAGGGTCATTGTTCTTTTTCTTTTTTAATCGCAAAAAGGCGGGCGCACCCTCATGCGTGATGCCCCCACCTCCATTCACTTACAATCATTGATAGCTTTCCACTTGGACATAATGGATTCTCTTTTTTGTTTTACACTTTCTTTGAATAGGCATAGATGAATATGCCGTTGTCACTCTTCTTGCTGTGCAAGCCCTTGCGCTGCTTCATGACGATGAGAACGCCACCGACAGCTACGGCGAGGACTAGCAGCACGAGTCCTGCCACGAAACCGAAGATGCAGTAGCCGAGGATGAAACCCGCAACGGCTCCTCCTGCGGTGGCTGCCGCCCAGTAGATGTAGCGTCCCTGCAACCCGAAGAACTCCAATGGACGTTGCAGTCCCTTGAAAATGGGATAATCCGGAAAACGCTCTTGCTTTGTATCTGCCATAACTGTCAGTGTTTTAACGTTCTACATACTCACAATCTCACGCTGCGTTTAACCTCCAATGCCGAAGAACAGAGGCAGTGCCTGGGCTGCTGCAATGAGGAAAATACATGCGCCGACGACCATCATGATCTTCTTTTTCACGTCCTGTTCCTCGTTGTTCATGGCGATGTAAACGCTTATGGCTCCGACAATTGCAACGACACCTGCAATGGCATAGCAGAGCTTCACCACGATAGGTACATACTTGGCAATCTCCTCCGTCACTGTGGTAAGCGCGGTCGTTCCTGCCGAGTAGTCGCCGGCTGCGTTCTGTGCCATTGCTGCGGTGGTGCCGACAAGCAACATCAGGGCGAGCGTTTTCATGCGCTGTGAAGAGAAGAATCCCTTCACCTTCTTGTTAATCCTTTCAAACATTCTTTTTACCTTTTAATTTGTTACACTTTGAGTTATCTTATCTCGTATCACCTGTATCTCAAATCTGATAACCGAAGAAAGCGGGGAAGACGATGGTCGCTCCTATGAGGAACAGGCAGGCTCCCACCAGCATCATGATGTTCTTCTTCACTCCTTCTTCGCCCGTATTCATCTTTATATATATCTGCAAGGCGCTGACTATGACCACGATGCCCGCCACTGCATAGCACAGATAAACGATATAGAGCATCATCGTCACGGCATAGTCATGGGCACTCGCAAGTGCGTCCGCTCCCCAGCTGTAGTCCACGTTGCCACACTTAGCACTGGCCAGAGCTGGGGTTAAAGCGGCATATAATGATAGAAATGCACTTCTTGTTTTTGACATCATATCTCATTATTGAGTGATTCCACCTTGACCATGTCACGTCCATTGTGACGAAGACCGCGGGCGATGATGGTGTTGTTCAATTCTTCCGAATACATGGGGTCGGAATAGGTGGTATTCACTTCCTCCATCTTCTTCTCGATTGCGCTTTGTATCTTTTCAAGCACATGAGGCTTGCTCTCTTCCGCAGTGGCGGCTGCCTCCTCTGTAGGCTCTGCAAGCTGCTTCTCCTCGTAGGCTGTCTCATATTGGTTGTCGCCTACGCTGAAACCACCGTCGCTCTCGCTGACCGCTATCGACTCTTCCTCGTCGGTCATGTCACTGACATCAAACGACTCGCCCTGTGACTTCTCGTCCTTGGGCTTTCCGTACAGATCCTGCACGATGATGACCGTATAGTAGATGACATAGATTATGGTCACGACAATGGCGAATATTACAAATGACTTCATATTTTCAAGTTTGATTTTACTATGGTTTGGCTTATTGCCGATGCAAAGGAACTACCTTTTCTTCAATCTTAAACCGAAATGACTTTCCGCGGAGCCAAATCTTAACTCTAATTTTGATTACACTCGCAATCATACTCAAAAATCAAACTCGAAAGGCACAAAAAAAGCCCTTCCGATAGGGAAGAGCTTGTAAAGAGGGTGGATGAAAAAAATGTGGATGGCTATATGGTCAGGTACTTGCCATGGGAGAAGTCCTGATGTTCGTTAGAGAAAACATAGCCCAACTGGTTGGACAAGCATTGGGTGTTGCCTATCCTGGCATCGATGTTGGTGTGCGAATGTCCGTATATCCAATAGTCTATGCCGCTATCGGTGATATAGTCCTCCAACTCTACGGTGAACGCCACGTTTGCCTTGCTGCCTTGAAACTTTGGGTGGAGCATACGGAACGATGGTACATGATGGGTGACAACAATCTTATGGGCTGCTTGCGAATATGCCACTGCATCCTTGATAAAGGTGAGGCAACGTTCATGCTCAGCATTGAATTGGGCATGGGTCATCAGCTCACCTTTATATAATATACGGCGGAAGTCGCTTATCACTTGCTCGGTGAAGTAAGCGTCCTCCAAAGGAATCCTCGACCAAAGGGTGGAGAGGATGATGTCGGTGTCGCCAATCCTCGCAATACCGTTGTAGTGGCTGAATACATTGGGACGTACCTCCAAGAGATAGCCGTCGGGCAGTGTCGCCACATCATAATATTTGTAGAACTCATGGTTGCCCATGCAGCAATGCACCTCCTTGTAGTTCTCCGATGCCCAGTCCCAAAAGGGATGCTTGGAGTAGTTGTCATCGCCGAGATAGCCGATGTCGCCGGCAAGCAGCAGTATGTCGCCCGTCACCTCCAAGGGGTGGGCTTTCAGATACCGCCAATTGTCGGCAAACTCCAGATGCAGGTCGGATGCGTATTGTATCTTCATATTGGTCATGCTTCTATAAACAATTCATCCAGTTGATCTAACAGTCCGGTCACAAATGCCTCGTCTTGACCGAGTGACTTTGACAATGGTTCTGCGAGAGTTGACCAGTCGGCTCTGATGGAGGCGACAAACTCCCTTATACATGCCACTATTGAAGCAGGAGCCTCAATGTTGTCCTCAGTCATTATGACCACATTTTTCAGGATGTCCGAACGGTGCTTCTTGATGTCTTTGGTGTTCACATGCTTGCCGTCCCGCTTGTCTGCCATGAGATTTAGGTAGGCTCTTGCCTTCAGTGCTATCAAGGCAGCGGAATTGGCATGGCGTATGCCATCAGTCAGTTGGCTGTGTGCGATAGTAAAGTGATAGTAATCATCGTCCATGATGATGGCACTAAGACTCGACACATCTTCATCGGTCGGGATAGGTTCTATGACAAATCCCTTTGGCTCTCCAAGCACGTCGGGGTGGCGTGACAGCAGTTCTATCATCTCGGGATAGCCGTCTTTACCATCAAGGAAACGATACATTTCATACCTTGGTGGCTCACCAGCCTCCTGTTTCCTCTTTTCAGGTCGATAGCCAGCCTCCCGCACAAACTGCCAGAAGCGATTGGCGAAAGCCTCGGTCATGTTCTCTACGATGACTATCATGTCGATGTCGTGTGTGGCGCGTGGACGCACCACGGTATTGGTCATGGTGATGTCACAGGCTGCTCCGCCTATCACCACATAGTTTTCTGAGTATTCCGCAAATGCTTCACGGAACTTGACTAATCCTTCCATTTCTGTTCACTGATTATTCGTTCTACTTCTTTTTCTACTCTCGGATCATCATCATCTCTCAACGAAAGGACAAGGGAAAGGCGATCAACCCACTGGCTTTTGTCGCCCATTTTGCTGACAACAGGGTATTTCCATACCTCTATGATATAGTTGCCGTCATAGATGTTGGGATTCTCCATGACATCAGCCGACTTGACGGCACGATATTCCTTGCTTGTCATCATTATCATCTCTTCCCGGTCACGATTAAGCATGGAATAATGTGCCAGGGCATTGATGCCGCATACGGGGTATTCCGCATCCAAGCGTATGTCATCGCAAAAGATGCGGTTCTCCACAGGTGACAGCAAGACGTTCTGAGCCTTGTCCCACAGTTCCTTGCCCTTCAACTCGAAGTGTACCACCTTGCTGCGCTGTCCGTTCTGAATCTTTTGACACAGTCCTACATCTTCAAGACAGGTGACACCCAACGTGACGCTTTCGTAAGAATATGGAAGCAACGGTGCAATATCCCTTGGCGACATTCCTTCAATACTGCCCACCTGTAGGTGATAGAGTAGTATGTATTGCGCCACAGGGGTCAATACTTCGGCAATCTTCCTGTTGCTTGTCTTCTCCAATGCTATGATGCCTGGCAGATGGGCATATTCCTCGGACATGACAAAGAAGACTCCTTTGTCTGCCAGTCTGTGTCGCTCGTAGGTGGGTCCGGGCGCAAGGATAAACACCGCAGGCAGTCCCAGGGCTTCGGTCAACCGCTTGCCCGTGATGGCGCAAGTCCGTGGAGAGGGATTGCCCTTCTTGGGCTCAACGAACAGCAGGGGCGTGCCTTGGTATGTGCCATCATAGAAACGGTATGAGAGTTTCTCGCCAACCGTGATGCCTTTCAGGCTTTCCTTGGCACGAGGTTCCACCTCAAAGCGTCTGCCCAATATCCTTATTTCTTTTTTCAATTCCATTCTGCTACATTTTAATAATGTATTAAAACGATGCAAAAATAAGGATAATAATTGAGAATCAAGCATGTTTGGGCGAAAAAGTGCAGATTTGATATGTAATTTCAATGCATTTGAGCCATTTTTGCATCAAATGATGGTGTTTTCGTCTTTATAATGTCATTCAGATGCCGTTCGTTTCTTCCTCATCAGATAGTCGTTGACATCCTTGTAGTCGGCATATCTGAAGGACTCGTCCGTCACCCTGTACTCGAATACATTGCTGATGCTCTCAACCGTCTTGCGTCCTGCCTGGTCGTTGTCGAGGAAGCAATGGATGTGGGTGTAACGGTCAAGGTAATGCAATGCCTGTTTGAGGTTGGCGACTGAGTTCAGTATCATATAGTCGCAAGGGCTTTCAACGACAAACCATCGGTCTTGCTGTTTAACGAGGGTCATATAAGCAAGGAAGTCCATGAAGCCCTCAAAGACCAGACAACCGTTTTGCCACTCGTTGAACGTATGGGCAAGCAGGGTGATGTCCTTATGCCCGATGCAGCCCTTGAAATAGGGATTGCGCACCTCATGTCCTTCACTCAGATTGCCAAAGGCAATGCCATAGTAATGTTTTTGCTCAACCTTGTAGTGTATCTCCCTGCAATACATCCTGCCAATGGTGATGTCTATCCGTCGGCTACTGAAATAGGACAGCAGAGAATGGTTGCTCAGTGGGAGCAGCTTCACATCGTTCATCTTGGTTGTCGTGTATTCCTTGGCTGCGATAGCGGTCTCGATTGCCTTATCCACAGTGGCAATACTCTTGGACGCAAGGTAGGCAAGGGCATCGGAAACGGATTGTTTGTTATACATACGCTTTACCAGCTCCACAAGGTCACCGCCCTCCTTAATGGCGTAGTCGTACCACAGGTTCTCCTTCTTGCTGACCTTGAACGATGCGGTCTTCTCGTCCCTGAAGGGTGACAGATACCAGTAGGCATTGCCCTTCTTCTTTTTCAGCGTTACATTCTCCTTGTCTAAGAAGTCTATAATGCTCAGTTTCTTCGATTGTTCAATATTCATTGTACTTTCATTTGTTCGGTTTTACTTTGTCCATGGAAACAGTTTACTTTACCCTTTCTCCTATATAGGCACACCCGTAAACTAAACCATTTGCTAAACTACTTTTCCGCTTCCCAATTCAGCCTCCGATTTCGGTTTACTTTGGCCTTATTTCTTATATATAGGTACGGACGTAAACTAAACTGGTTTCTGAACTGTTTTTATTCCTCTTCATGGAACAGGTCAATCTCGGCAGGTGTATATCCGAAATAGTAATGATTATCCCGCTTCACTATGAGCTTTTGCTCGTTAATCAGGTATTTCAGCATTTTGATGATGACGCTTCTGCCACGCTTAAAGCCAATGTCTGCATAGGCTTGCGTTAATTCCTCCACCATGCGATCGAATCCTTTGATAGGTTTCTCCTTGAATGCAGCCGTCAGCGCCTCGTTATGCTGTTCGGATGTCAAGTCTTGGTAAGTAAACCTTGACGGTTGCTTGTCACCTTCTTCCTTCTCCGGCGTGTGCTCGACAATCTCTGGCAACCCTTCCTCATTGACTGTAAAGGCAAACGGCTTGAACTCCTTCTCACGGATGTGCATCGCCTTCACCTCGCTGATGTCGGGATTGGTGGTGCTCTTGGTGATGACAAGCACCGTCTCTGCCTTGTTGTTCATCTCCGTACCGATATGCCCGCGCACGTTATTGTCGCCCTTGTTCTGATGCAATACGCAATGGATGTGCAGGTCATACTTTGATGACCATTCCATCATCTTGTTGATGACCTCGACCGATTCTCCCGCATTGTTGATGTCGAGAAGCAGGTCTCTGATTCCGTCGATGATGACCAGTCCATAGCTTTGGTCTTGGGCAAGCGCATAGTCTATGACCTCTATCCTGACGGAGGGCGTGTACTCTCTCAGACAGATAAAGTCAAGGTTCTCGTTGTCGATGCTTGTAGGTAGACCAGCGAGCTTCAGGATGCGCTCCAGCACATTATGGCAGTGATAGCGGCTCTGCTCCGTATCTACATACAGTATCTTGCGTTTCCCCTCTGGCAGACTGGCGCGATAGTTCAGTACCTTGCCGTTGGCGAGGGAAGCGGCTACCAAGGCAGACACGTTGAAGGTCTTTTTCGCCTTTGCCTTACCAGTAGAAGCACTGAAGTTGCCCAATGTGGCTATGCTGGAATTATCAACCCATATAATCTGAGGAGGTGTTTTATAAGTATCTGTTGCCTTTATCAACGATTCGCTCAATATGCGATTGAGACGCTGTACTCCTTCCTCTTTTGAGTTAGGCTGTACATGTTTGTTATTTTCTTCCATTTTCATTCTTTCGGATTATCAATTTCTATTTTCGTTACCATTCCAATGACCTCTTGTTTGTTTTGGAGCAGCCACTTGTCGATTTCTTCTCTATTAAAATACAGCATTTTTCCCCTTGGCTTATAGTGTGGAACTTCTTTTGCGGCTGTAAGTTTGTATAGCAGGCTTTCAGAAACACCAATATACTTACATGCTTCGTCAAACCCCAAGACGGTTTTGGTCTGCTTGACCATCTTCTCCAATTCCTCGATTCGCTCTATTAGTTTGTCAATAGGTCCCAAAGCCTCCAAACTGTCTTCTATTGCGACAATTCGCTCATAGAGTCTAAAATGTCTTTCATTCATGTGTCACGTACCTTAATTAAATTGTTTACAGACAGTAGCACGGTTATATTAGCCGTCTATTCTTTCTTTGTGTAGATAGTACATATTCCTCTGCTTCTCTTTGAATCTCGTTCTTCGATTTGCCCTTGGTTCCTTGAAGCCATTCATCTATCTCAGATTTGAGGAACATGATGCGTTTGCCTCTCTTGTGAAACGGTATTTCCCGATTGCTTGTCCAGCAATATATGGTATGCTCTACCGGATGTGTTGGGAGATAAGCACATAATTCAGCAACCGTAAACCATGTTTCTTCTTTTTCTGATTGAACAAGTTCATATATACCATCAATCTTGTCTTCTAATGATGACAGCTTTTTCAGTACCCCCGTTATAGCGTTGGGAATATCTTCAAATCTTATACTATTTTCTTCCATGCTAATTATTTTTTATGATTTTTGATGCAAAGTTATGGGGAGACTGTCACTAAATAGAAAAAGTAACGTGATAGTAAGGCAGTATCAACCAAACTATCACGTTTTTACTTTCATTTAGCAGAATTATTGTGATTTATTCCTCTCTTAATATCTGTTCGATGGATTTGCAGATGGCATATTGACTTGCTGTCATGGAAACGTTTCTTCTTATCCTTGAAAGAGAAGAGGAAAGACAACTTGAAGTTATGAATTTCTCTGTTCCATCCTTTTTGATACTGGTTAAGAAGCGACCTTCTCCCATGACATATTGCCAATTATTGTTTATCAAATGGTATTGAGCCATAGCGTCAAACAGTACGGCTACATTACGTACATTCTTTACACGGATAGATGCGTCCAAGTCGCACTTGAATAGGCGACACAACTCGCTACGCACATCACTGTTGTCGGCAAAATCAAATATGTCGTGACTTTGGACAAGTTCTACCAACAAATCCATCTGTCTGTCTGACAATTGGCATCCCAAAGTGAGGATGGACGATTTCTTTCGGGTAAGGATTGGCAGACCAGTACCCACATGTTGAAGAAACAACTCAATAAGTTCCTGCTTGGAATAATCTTCTTTTTTCTTGATTATTGACACACACTTAGAGTCTCTAAACAAAGTACCAATAATGCCAATTGCCATCTGTCGCGAGTTCTTACAACGTGCACAATCACAGTCAATATATTGGTGACTGCGCTCAAATAGTTCTATGAAGTACTCTGTCTTCATATGATTCTTTTCAGCTTGAAGATACCAACTTCTTGCGATCTCAAACAACTCATACAGTTCTCTGTAGAAGTCTTCTGTACACTCCACATGTTTGTGGACACGCTTGCTCTCTTCAAAAAGAGAGAAGCCAAAAAAGGCTGTCTTTTTTCATTTTTATCTGTTTATTGTTATAAATGTTTGGTTTCCACGAAAGGTTAAAGTGCCAAAACAATAGCATCATTACATAGAATGTTGAAAATGAAAGGCACTAAAAACCACCTGTACAATAAAGGACTTATTGATACAAGTGGTCTTCTATACTAAGTGCTTACAAATGATAATCACTATTCATCTATGTCCAACTTAAAAGCTTCTGTAGCTTCATCTTTCTTCTTGTCAATTACTTTTGCGTAGATTTGCGTGGTTTTTACATTGGTATGCCCTAACATTTTGCTTACGGTATATATGTCTGTACCGTTAGCCAATTGTAACGTTGCATAGGTGTGGCGGAAGCAATGAAAGGTGATGTGCTTGGTAATCCCTGATGCTTTTACCCACCGTTCCAAAGGCCTAGATATCCATGAAGGGTCAGGCAGTCCGGCAAACACCAACAGTTCTCCGTCTTTCTTGCGCTCACCGCAAAGCTTGTATGCCTGTGGCGATATAGGCATGTATTCAACGCCCTTAGTCTTCTGCTGAGTGAAATTGAGACGGTACCCACCATTGTATTCTTCAACCTCTGACCATTTAAGCTTTTGAATATCGCTATGTCGCATTCCTGTCAGTGCAGAGAACAAGGCTGCCCGTTTTAGTATATCATCACACGGAGTCTTTGCCAATATATTAAGTTCTTCCAGTGACAGATACTCTCTTCGAGCACTCTGAAACATGATATTTTTAGCCTTGGCAGCAATATCACAATTCAGATAGCCATCCACGAAAGCTTGTTTGAGTGCCGCCTTGAAGATAGAGAAGTACGTCGATGCCGTATTCCTTGAAATAGTTCCTTTCTTAGAACCACCCTGCGGTGCCTTTATCAAGAAGGAACGGAATGCCTCAATATACTTCATGTCAATCTGCGAGAACTGTATGTAGTCACACTTGGCAAACATTGACAACAGTGTGTGCAATCTGCGCCAGTTGACAACTATCGATTCTGACGCAGTTTCCTCTCTTTCTTTGATTAACTTCTCAATATACTCCAGAACATTGCATTTTGAGCGTTCGCTTTGTTCTGCCATTTCCATTTGCTGGTCAGTAAAGAGAGCCATGTTGTCGTACTCTTTTTGACGCAGGACTCGAACGCCATCCGCATAAAGGCAAGTTTCCATATCTTGCTTGGATTTACACTGAATAACGCCATTGTCATCTCGCTTGGGCTTGTACTTTATTCTACCAGCAACGGCTCGCTCGCTTCGTCGTTTATCCCATATAGGGGTAGTAATAGACCTCCTGAGATATTCACGCACTCGTTTGGGTTTGTCATTTCCCGTCTCATAAACAGGATAAGCTTCAAGATAGATGAACCACTCATCTCTCCACTCACTTTTCTTTAATTTGACGGAGACTTTAGTATAATCTAATCTTTTCATAATGGTTTTATATCTTTATAAAGTTTGTCTATTGATTCCTTGTGAGCATACACATAATTACCGATTTGCCGGGTCGGTATTGAGTATTTTCGTATATGAGCATACACGGTGCTGTCATCCAGATGAAATTTCTTGGAAATCTCACCTATTGTATAGCAATCCTCTGGTTCCATGCGGTACATGGTAACTGGTTTCCTTGGCTTGGTGTCAAGCGGAGACTGTCTTAACGGAAACAGATTCATTAGTTCTCCTTTGCATACAAGTCGTATTCCTTTCTCTGGCTCAATGAAGGAAATCTTTTTCATGTAGATGAGCCTATAAATGGTTGAGCGGCTTGCACCAAACATAGCATACGCTTCCGTTATGCTGATATACTCTTTAGACTTGGGCATATTGCTTACAATCTTGTCCAGTTCAAGTTGGCGTTTTTCTTCATCATGCTTACGCTTCCACGCCACCTTGGAGCATTTGGGTGAACAATACCAGGACTCCAAAGTCCTTGCGAAGAACTCTTCTCCGCACACAGGACATTTCCGTACTATCTTATACTTTGCTACTGCCATAATTCATTCATTTTGTAGTTCTTAATATCTATTCTTCTCATCATATCTACTTTTTCTTACAGGTACAAATAAGGTACAGATGTTTATAATAATAACGCAAAGATAGCAATATTATTGTGTACGGCCAAAAACAAGAAAAGCGTGTAACTCATTGAGCTACACGCTTTCCATTTGATATTGTATTCTTATTTCTCTATGTGCTTATTTCACTTCCTCAAAATCAGCATCCTGCACATTATCACCATGCTTATTATTATCTTGTGCACCGCCTTGTTGTCCGCCATTCATGTCAGGACCAGCCTGTGCACCACCTTGAGCACCACTCTGAGCATACATTTCAGCGCTTGCTGCTTGGAAAGCCGTATTCAACTCAGCCATTGCTGAATCAACGGCAGCCAAATCCTGAGCCTTGTGAGCATCTTTCAGTTTCTGCAACGCAGCTTCAATCGGAGCCTTCTTGTCAGCAGGTAATTTATCTCCTAATTCCTTTAGCTGATTTTCAGTAGTGAAAATCATTGAGTCAGCCTGATTCAACTTATCAACTTTCTCACGTTCTTTCTTATCAGCTTCAGCATTAGCTTCAGCTTCGGCTTTCATCTTTTCAATTTCTTCCTTACTCAAGCCACTGGAAGCCTCAATACGGATAGCCTGTTCTTTACCGGTAGCCTTATCTTTAGCAGATACTTTCAAGATACCGTTGGCATCAATATCGAATGTAACTTCAATCTGAGGAATACCACGACGTGCCGGAGCAATACCTGTCAAGTTAAACTGACCGATTGACTTATTCTGTGCAGCCATCGGACGTTCGCCCTGCAATACATGGATAGTAACTTCCGTCTGATTATCGGCAGCAGTAGAGAATGTCTCACTCTTCTTACAAGGAATAGTCGTATTAGCATCAATTAACTTAGTCATTACGCCACCCATAGTTTCAATACCCATAGACAAAGGAGTAACATCCAGCAATACAACACCCTTGATTTCATCTGTCAAAACTGCACCCTGTACAGCAGCACCCACAGCAACTACCTCATCCGGATTTACACCTTTAGAAGGAACTTTACCGAAGAAATCCTCAACCAATTTCTGTACAGCCGGTATACGTGAAGAACCACCAACAAGGATAACTTCATCTATATCAGAATTGCCCAAACCAGCATCGCTCATTGCTTTCTTGCAAGGTTCAAGACAAGCCTGAATCAAGTTGTGAGCCAAAGCTTCGAATTTAGCGCGTGTCAAAGTCTTAACCAAATGTTTGGGCACACCACCTACCGGCATAATATACGGTAAGTTGATTTCAGTGCTGGTAGAAGAGGACAATTCAATCTTAGCCTTTTCCGCAGCTTCTTTCAAACGTTGCATAGCCATCGGATCCTGAGTCAAGTCAGCGCCTTCGTCATTCTTAAACTCTTGAACCAGCCAATCGATAATTACTTGGTCGAAGTCATCACCACCAAGGTGAGTATCACCGTTAGTTGACAATACTTCGAACACACCGCCACCAAATTCAAGGATAGAAATATCGAATGTACCGCCACCCAAGTCAAATACGGCAACTTTCATATCTTTATGCGCCTTGTCGATACCATAAGCCAAAGCAGCAGCAGTCGGCTCGTTCACAATACGTTTTACTTCCAAACCAGCAATCTGACCTGCTTCTTTAGTAGCCTGACGTTGAGAATCGGAGAAATAAGCCGGAACGGTTATAACAGCTTCCGTTACTTCTTGTCCCAAATAGTCCTCAGCCGTCTTTTTCATTTTCTGCAGAATCATTGCAGAGATTTCCTGCGGAGTATAAAGACGTCCGTCAATATCTACACGCGGAGTATTATTATCTCCCTTTACTACTTTATAAGGTACGCGAGCTATTTCTTTCTGTACTTGATCCCAGTTCTCACCCATGAAACGTTTGATTGAGAATACTGTTCTCGTCGGATTTGTAATAGCCTGACGTTTTGCAGGATCACCTACTTTACGTTCGCCACCGTCAACAAACGCTACCACTGAAGGAGTTGTGCGTTTACCTTCACTATTTGCTATTACTACAGGCTCATTACCTTCAAATACGGAAACACAAGAGTTTGTTGTTCCTAAGTCAATACCAATAATTTTTCCCATGATCGTTATTATTTTTATTTGTTATTATTCTAATGTTGGTATCCGCCTCATCGGCAGACGCCAATAAAAAGACAAACGTCGTGCCAAATTGTTCAAGCGGGTAGCAGATTTATGAATGTGACAGCTTGCCTGTCAGTTTGGCAGAGTTAATTTTCTTTTTCCTGTCGGAAATTACCATTTGTTAATATCTATCCCACTTAAAAGCTCTACTTTTGCCCCCCGAAAAAGAATAACCCTTTTATTCGGAAGGAAAGAGATATTTCAAATTATAAGATTATGGAAAAAATGAGAGACAGCATCGACTTCAAAAACATGGACATTGCGGCACTATTCCGTAAATTACTGCTCCCTACGGTATTGGGGATGATATTTTCCGCATTATTCGTCATCACCGACGGTATCTTTGTGGGGAAAGGCATTGGCAGTGACGCTCTTGCTGCCGTCAATATTGTGGCTCCACTATGGTTATTTTCTACCGGTATCGGTCTGATGTTCGGCGTAGGGGCGTCTGTAGTTGCTTCTATCCACTTGTCACACAACAAGCCCAAGGTAGCACGCATCAACATCACACAGTCAATCGTAGTGTCTTCCCTATTACTAATGTGTACTTCTACCCTGTTCTGCCTGTTTGCCCCCCAAGTAGTACATCTATTAGGTGGTTCGGAACGGCTTGAACCCCTTGCAGTAGAATACATGCTTTGGTTTGTTCCTTTCTCCGCTTTTACGGCTTTGCTCAATTCCGGAATGTTTTTCCTGCGATTGGACGGTTCACCCAACTTTGCCATGCTATGCAATATAACAGCTGCCGTTCTGAACATCATACTCGATTACCTGTTCATCTTCCCGCTCGGATGGGGTATGTTTGGCGCAGCACTGGCAAGTGCCATAGGTACAATGATAGGAGCAATAATGATCATCATTTACCTTTTCCGACATAATTGCACACTACGTTTCTATCCGGTGAAGTTCAGCATCAACAGCATGAAGCTGATGAAACGTAATATCGGCTACATGTGCCGGCTGGGATCATCTGCTTTTTTGTGCGAGGTGGCAATTGCCTGTATGATGTTTGTCGGCAATCAGGTATTCATTCATTATCTGAAAGAAGATGGTGTGGCAGCATTCAGCATTGCCTGCTATTTCTTTCCGATTATATTTATGGTCTATAATGCTATCGCACAGTCGGCACAACCCATTATCAGTTTCAATTACGGACTCAACGAAACCCAGCGTGTACGTCGAGCCTATCTGCTTGCATTGAAAACAGCTATTGGTTGCGGAGTCTGTTTTGCTTTAATTACAATATTCTGCAGCAAAGAGATCGTCTCTATGTTCATCGACCGAAGTTATCCTGCCTATGACATAGCAGTAGAAGGTTTGCCTTTATATGCATCCGGTTTCATATTTTTTGCAATCAACATTGTTTCCATCGGATATTTCCAAAGCGTGGAACGCGCCCAATATGCCACTGTTATTACCTTATTACGCGGATTTATTCTACTGACTCTCTGCTTTTACGGCCTTCCGCTGCTGTTGGGCAAACCGGGTATCTGGTTAGCTACTCCGCTAGCAGAGCTACTCACCACTATTTTCATAGTTGTTATTTATATAGGCAGGAAAAGAAATGACAAAGAAAATTCCATATCTTTGCAGTATGGAAATCATGCTAAAGAAATTCTGTAAGAAGTATAAACTACCCGAAAAAAGTTTATTCGACCTATTATCTCACATGGAAGAAGTCTCTTTTTCCAAAGGAGAGCTTATTATAAGAAAAGGAGATAGGAACTCAAATTTCTACCTTATAAAAAAAGGCATATGGAGAGCATATTATTTGGCAGACGGAACAGAAAACTCTCTGTGGTTCGTCGGTTCGGGCGAAACTGCATTTTCGTCATGGACCTACGTAGAAGGAAAACCATCACAGATCAATATTGAATCCGTAAACGACAGCATAGCCTATTGCATAAGTAAGGTCAAATTAGAAACCCTCTTTTCACATTCCCTTGAAATGGCCAACTTTGGCAGAAAGATTTTTGAGCGTGAAATATTGTCAGTAGATGCTTCAACGCTGGCCTATGGGGCACCGCCTACTGCAAAAGAGCGCTATCTCACATTAATGGAAGAAAATCCCGAACTACTGCAAGATGTACCGCTGAAATATCTGGCTTCATACTTGTATATTACCCCACAATCATTAAGTCGGATACGTGCCGGGCTAAGAAAAAAAGACTAAATGAAAATATCAAGAACTACAATAAAAATTATGCGGATTTATACAGCTAACCGGTCAGTCGGTTGGCTGTATAAATCCGCATAACTATGCTGAACAACGATGAGTATCCGTTATTTCCTCACCAATACCATTACTAGATTATCGTTCGCATCATAAAACCCCATGCCTCCGCCTGACAGTTTACCAAAAGACTGTGCAGAGTTCAACGCTTTCAACACCCGGCTTTCCACCTCCATATCAGGACAAGCCATCATTGTACTGATCACTTGCGGAAAGCTGATAGACATAGGATTCACTTTGTCCACCTGAAAACCACCATTAATAATATTACAACCGGCATTACCATGCAAACGTTTTTCTGAAATATTAAATTCAATAAACGGTTGCTTTTCCATACCTGACGGAATTGCTTCTCCCCCGGCCTGACTAATCATCCATTTGCCGTTCAACTCAGACAATTTAACAGCAGACTCTTTTTTCTGCAATACAATCAGTGGACGTTTGGAGGAACCGTACAATGCCATATTATTTTCTCCTAATACTTTATATTTCTTTACCTGGCCTAATGCACTCAATACATTTTTCTCTACCGTCATATCAGGACAAGCCATACGCGTGCTGCCCAAAGCCCCCAAATCAATGGTACCGGGCTTAGCGTTCACATCGAACGACCCCATCATACGGTTACAACCACTATTTCCATACACTTTTCCGGTCTTTGTATCAAAACCAATAAAGGGAAACTCCTGATTGGGAGCAGGCACAACTGCACTTCCGTTAATCTCAATAATATTCCACTCTCCACCCAAAGAAGAAAGAGTTGCGACATTCTTAGTTGAAGCACAAGATGACATCCCCATCAAGGTAGCTGCCATACAAAGGGAAACAAATACTTTTTTCATTGCTATTTTTTGTTTAAGTTAATTTTTACGGAACAAAGATATGTAAAATAACTCAAAAGCAAACCTATTGTTTAGAAATAGCAATACTTTCCCCAAAGTATTTAGCAGGATTTTAATGTTTATCTGAGAATTAAGCCTTATATTTGCTCTTCGAAAAAATGATAATCATATTTAAAACTTTTGTAAGTAGAAGAAATGGGTAAAGTTCTTATTATCGGTGCAGGCGGTGTAGGTACCGTTGTTGCGCATAAAGTGGCTCAAAATCCGGATGTGTTCACAGAAATCATGATTGCGAGTCGCACCAAATCCAAATGTGACGCCGTTGTAAAAGCAATCGGTAACCCTAACATCAAAACCGCCCAGGTAGATGCAGACAGCGTGGACGAGCTGGTGACACTCTTCAATAGTTTCAAACCTGAAATTGTCATAAACGTGGCTCTTCCCTATCAGGATCTTACTATCATGGAAGCCTGTCTGAAAAGTGGAGTAAATTATTTGGATACAGCCAATTATGAGCCTAAAGATGTCGCTCACTTTGAATATAGCTGGCAATGGGCATACAAAAAACGTTTTGAAGAAGCCGGCTTGACAGCTATCCTCGGTTGCGGTTTCGACCCGGGTGTAAGCGGCATCTATACTGCCTATGCTGCCAAACATCATTTTGATGAAATTCAATACCTGGATATAGTAGACTGCAATGCAGGAAACCATCATAAAGCATTTGCAACCAACTTCAATCCGGAAATCAATATTCGTGAGATAACTCAGAACGGACGTTATTACGAAAATGGCGAATGGGTAACTACCCAGCCACTAGAAATCCATAAAGATCTCACCTACCCAAACATCGGACCGCGTGATTCCTATCTCCTATATCACGAAGAATTGGAATCTTTAGTAAAGAACTTCCCTACCATCAAACGGGCACGTTTTTGGATGACATTCGGGCAAGAATACCTGACACATCTGCGTGTTATCCAAAATATCGGCATGGCGCGTATTGACGAAGTTGAATACAACGGAATGAAAATCGTTCCGCTGCAATTTCTGAAAGCTGTACTTCCCAATCCACAGGATTTAGGCGAGAATTACGAAGGTGAGACTTCTATTGGCTGTCGCATCCGCGGTTTGAAAGACGGGAAAGAACATACCTATTATATATATAACAATTGCAGCCATCAGGAGGCTTACAAAGAAACAGGTATGCAGGGTGTGAGTTACACAACCGGCGTCCCAGCCATGATTGGTGCTATGATGTTCTTCAAAGGTCTATGGAAAAAGCCGGGCGTATGGAACGTAGAGGAGTTCGATCCCGATCCGTTCATGGAACAGCTTAACAAACAGGGATTACCCTGGCATGAAGTAATCGATGGCGACTTGGAAGTTTAAATTAGCGATTAATCAATAATCACCAATTACTAACCTCAAAACATTGAACAACGTGAATATCGGAGATAAAGCACCCGAAATACTGGGTATTAATGAAAAGGGCGAAGAAATCCGTCTGAGCAATTATAAAGGGAAAAAGATTGTACTATACTTTTATCCCAAAGACTCAACTTCAGGTTGTACAGCACAAGCCTGCAACCTGCGCGACAACTATGCCGACTTACGTAAAGCCGGTTACGAAGTTATCGGAGTTAGTGTAGACAACGAAAAGTCTCACCAAAAATTCATCGAAAAGAACGACTTACCTTTTACTCTAATTGCAGATACAGATAAGAAACTGGTAGAGCATTTCGGCGTATGGGGCGAAAAAAGTATGTACGGACGTAAATATATGGGAACTTTCCGCACCACCTTTATTATTAGCGAAGAAGGGGTAATTGAGCGTATCATCACCCCTAAGGAAGTAAAGACCAAAGATCACGCCGCACAAATCATACTGTAGTGATTGATAATAAATCACTAAATACTAATATTAATCACTAAAATAATGGCAAAAAAAGACGAACTTAATTTTGAAAACGGAAATAATATGGCAGCAAGCGAAAAACTAAAGGCACTACAAGCTGCCATGGATAAGATAGAAAAAAGCTTCGGTAAAGGCTCTATCATGAAAATGGGAGACGAAAGTGTCGAACAAGTAGAAGTAATTCCCACCGGTTCTATCGGATTGAACGTGGCGCTGGGCGTAGGCGGTTATCCTCGTGGCCGTATCATTGAAATATACGGTCCGGAATCTTCCGGAAAAACGACATTGGCAATTCATGCCATTGCCGAAGCGCAAAAAGCAGGGGGTATCGCAGCCTTCATTGATGCCGAGCACGCTTTCGACCGTTTCTATGCGGCCAAACTCGGTGTAGACGTGGACAACCTCCTTATTTCACAGCCAGACAATGGAGAACAGGCATTGGAAATAGCAGAACAACTCATTCGTTCTTCCGCTATCGATATCATTGTAGTAGACTCCGTAGCCGCTCTGACACCGAAAGCGGAAATTGAAGGCGACATGGGTGATAACAAAGTAGGTTTGCAAGCGCGTCTAATGTCACAGGCGTTGCGCAAACTGACATCTGCCGTAAGTAAAACACGTACAACTTGTATCTTCATCAACCAGCTCCGCGAAAAGATAGGTGTGATGTTTGGCAATCCTGAAACAACCACCGGTGGAAATGCATTGAAGTTCTACGCTTCTGTACGCCTTGATATACGCGGAGGCCAAGCTATCAAGAATGGTGAGGAAGTTATCGGTAAGCAAACTAAAGTAAAAGTTGTAAAGAACAAAGTAGCTCCTCCTTTCCGCAGAGCTGAATTCGACATTATGTTTGGAGAAGGTATCTCTCGTGCAGGAGAAATCATCGATTTAGGTGCAGAACTAGGCATTGTTAAGAAAAGCGGTTCTTGGTTTAGCTACAATGATACGAAAATTGCACAAGGACGTGATGCGGCTAAACAAGTTATTCTAGATAATCCGGAATTAGCAGAGGAACTGGAAGGACTTATCTTTGCAGAATTGAGAAAGGATAAATAAGGTATTTGGATACCGATTCCCATAGTGTAACAGTACAGAAATAATATTACACATCGGATTAGTTATAGTAATACATCAGAGTTTGAACATATATTATATAGAAAATGCGGATGAAGTATCCGCATTTTCTATATAATATATGTTTCATTTATATCATTATGTAAGTTATATCATATTCCGATGCAGCACTCTTCTGCACAACCACATACTTATAAAATAAAATTACTACTTCATCCCTCTTCTTTTTTTCTGTAAGAATGGAATAAAAGCAGCTTCAAAAAGTAAATAAAAAATTCAAAGGCAAATAAAAGTCATAAAGTTTACACGAAACTTATAATTATCTCTATATAACCCAATCTTCTATATTATTACAGATTCATTTTTCTACTATTAATTGTTTAATTTATTTATGATATTTTTGTTTTATCAATTTATTTATGATATTTTTGTTGCACAATCGAACAAATCAATATATAACAAAAATTATGACGCTGATACCTTATATTTTAATTGCAATTCCAACATGCCTACTTGCCATTGCTGTATGGACCTATTTTGATTATCGTAAATATAAGAAAAAGAACTCGTTGATTCTTTTATTATTCCTTTTTTATCCGATGCTGTTGCATGCGCAATACACAGATCGCAATCATTGCAACATTGCATTTACATCACACAAGAATCAACCGGGAACATTGGAACAGGTCAAAGACAATATGATTTTTCAATTCATACCGAATAACGACTTCTGGAAAATAATCATTAAAAATAATAATAGTGAAGATGCCCAAATTAACTGGGGAAAAGCCAGCTTCATTATCAACGGAAGAGCGTCCGGCATCAGTCTCCAACCTCACTCCCCCGAGAGCAACTCTATGGATATAATCAAAAACAATTCTGAAATAACCCGTACTGTTACCGCATCCAAATTGATTGCAGAAAACAAAATCAATAGGATATACGATAAGCAAGATTTGAAGAAGGGCGGAAAGACCTCTGTCAGCATAACTCTTCCAATAGGCGTAGGCGACAAACCGCAATTCTTTCATATATTCAATTTTATAGTAACACAAGACAACTAACTATGACTTCTCAATATATCATTGACCACTTGGGCAAGCCGCATTCTTGGTACGTCGTATTAACAGGTCCCCACGTTGAACTGGATATCAAAAGAAAATTAGAACAACAAGGTTTCATTACCTATGTTCCTTTTGATTCCATTCAGCGGCATTGGGCAGGACGTACAAAAAAGATACACATTCCAACAATAACGAGGTGTGTATTAGTATACACTACTAATGAAGAAATTCAAAGGATACAAAAGGAATATGTCATCTTACCTTTTCAAACCATTACGGCTTTATATCAAAGCCAATAAATCTTCTACAAAAACATGAATATAACATTAGTAACAATGGCTGTAGGATTGGAAAACAACAAACTATTTCAACACATCAGAAAGTTTTTTTTTCAAATTCAACCTTGCTAGATCTTCCGGTTTCAATTCTAACTCCACTAAAATTTTAGCAGTAGCAACATTATATACAGATTCTTTTACATCACAATTTGTCTGTCCTTCACGCAAAGAGTATAGCATGGCAAAATCATAATTCAACGCTCGTGAGACGTTATATAAAGTATCAGTATCAATACTTTTTCGTGTCAACATATAATCGACACTCTGAGGTCTAACTCCCAGTCTCCTTGCAAGTTCAGCCTTAGTAACCTGATTATCAGCCATGACATTCCTGATAATCTCGCCAATATATATATTACTCTTTTCCATTTCTATGAAGATACGAATTAATTAGTCAGGCTAAAACTACTTGAATAATAATTTATCTGATTATTTGTTTGAATTAATACATAATTTATTTGTTTTATCAATTAAATTATGATATTTTTGCCACATATTCACATAAATAAAAAAGATAATACATATAAGCTATGACATTGACTATTTATATTCTCATTGCAATACCTATTTGTATACTAACCATCCTTATATGGGCTTACTTTGACTATCAAAAATATAAGCGGGAACATCATCTCATTATTCTACTGTCATTTTTGTTTCCCACATTATCGCATGCCCAATATGTTGACAATGAAAAATGTTGTATTTCATTTAAAACGTATGAGAATCATCAAGGTATATTAGAATATATCAAAGAAAATGTAACTTATCAATTCATTCCGAGTAGCAATGCATGGAAAGTTACCGTCAAAAACAATACCAATGAAACAATATGGCTCAATTGGGAAAAAGCCAACTTCATTATCAACGGAAGAGCATCAGGCGTCAGTTTCTACCCCTCTACAACGGGCAAACTTCCCATGGAAAGCATCAATAGCAATCATGAAATAAACCGAGCAATTACTGCATCCAATCTAATTACAGGAAAAGGTATTGGCAAAATATACAATAAAAGAAGTATTAGAAAGGGACAAAAAACTTCCGCTACCATCATTCTGCCAATAAAAATCGGGAACGAACCGCCATTCTATCACACATTTAATTTTATAGTAACACAAGACAACTAACTATGACTTTCCAATATATTATCAATCACTTAGATAAACCACATTTGTGGTATATCGTACTGACTGGTCCGCACGCCGAACTGAGTACTAAAAAGAAACTGGAGCAACAAGGCTATATCACTTATGTTCCACTGGTTCCGGTTCGGCGTAGTTGGGCGGGATACATAAAAGAAATACACATCCCGGCGATAACGAGATGTGTATTTGTATATGCAACCAATCAAGAGATTCAAGGGATGCAAAAAGAATATACCATCCTGCCTCCTCAAACCATCACAGCTTTACATCAAAACCAATAAATATAAACCAGTGTACTGAAACTAATAACTATCCACAGCAATATACCTTGTACAAGCGGCTTAACCCCTACTGCTTTCAGGACATCACGCGACAAGGAAGCGCCGATAAAGAATAAAGTTATTGTCAATGTTTTACGGGCAATACTATTGATTCCCGCACCAATCAGCATACCTGTTTCTGAAAGGCTCAGCACATAGGTATTGACAATCATTGCCAAAACAAAGAAGAAGATAAACCAAGGAATGCTAATCTTTTGTCCCTTACTCTTAAAAATAAATGAAGTCGCGATTGCCAATGGAATAATCCAAAGAGCACGAGTCAGTTTGATAGTAGTGGCAATCTTCAGGGCTTCTTCACCATAGGCAGCACCTGCACCAACCACCGAACTGGTGTCATGGATAGCAATGGCAGCCCATGTACCAAACTCTTGCTGACTCATATTCAAGGCATGTCCTATTGCAGGAAATATAAACAAAGCCACTGCATTCAAGATAAAAATCGTACCCAAAGCCACAGACATTTCACTATCTTTTGCTTTCAGCACCGGCCCCACAGCAGCAATAGCACTACCACCACAAATAGCCGTACCCGAACTGATCAGATAGGAAGTATCACGATCCACTTTCAAAAACTTACGACCAATGACCCAACCGATAAGTAACGTACCTATCACAGAGATAATCGTAAATTCCATTCCTTCCTTACCGGAAGCAAGTGAAGCCTGCAAGTTCATGCCGAATCCCAATCCTACTACCGAATACTGCAACAGATACTTGGACGTTTTTTTATTAAACTTAGGATGTGCCTGTCCGCATAGCAAAGCAAACGCCAGACCAAGGAATAAAGCTACCGGTGGAGTAACCCAAGCGGAATAAGCATGCATTCCCGGAATATAATCAAGAAATAGGAAGAAAGTAAGAATGATAAGAAGTGAAACGTAAATAATTTTGTTGTTGTCCTGCAAAAAAGGCAGATTAACACTTTTTGCAAATGTTCGAGTTGAAGCCATATTCTTTATTTTTATTATTATTTTTCCGGGCGCAAAGGTAGGCTTCTTTCCTCAATCACACCAATCGTTTCTACTTATACACTATAATTTATTGTTATAATGCATTGCAAACTGCATGAATACTTGCGCCAAGCCGCTTTCCTGTCCCTGAGGTTGCGCAAAACTAAAGTCGCGCAACATAGGCATATCCTTAATTTCAACAACACGCAATTGCCCTGAATACAGTTCACGAGTAATGGAACGGATGGAAACAATCCCCAAACAATCCGTATGCTCCAAAAACAACTTGATACTTTCCGTACTTCCCAGATACATCAAAACCTGCAAAGAGGATAACTTTATATTATGTTGTTGCAAAGCGCGCTCAAAGACATCCAATGTCCCCGAACCTCTTTCGCGAAGCACCAAAGGCAGATGCAACAGTTCCTCGGGAGTTATCTCCTCCCCGATGGCAAGTTTACTACCCGTACGGACCACCGCCACCAACTCGTCTTTCAAAAAAGTGGTATATTTGATATTAGGCAAACGAAACACGCCTTCAACAAATCCCAAGTCAATGCGATGTTCCTGCAAAGCAGCCTCTATCTCTCTGGAATTGCCGTTCAGCAACGACAAATTAACATGAGGAAACTTACCGATAAAACTGGCGAGCAAAGGCGGCAATACATACTGGGCAACAGTAGTACTGGCCCCCAGCTTCAAACCGCCGGTGTACTCATTATGCAGCAAATGCATTTCATATTCCAGCCGTTTATAATCTTCCAGAATTCGTTCACAGTGTTCCAAAAGCAATTTGCCTGCCTCAGTCAACGAAATTCTGCTACCTTGCCGGTCAAACAGACGAGTTTGATAAGCGGCTTCCAGTTCTTGTATATGCTTGGTTATTGCAGGCTGGCTGACAAACAATTCTTGCGAAGCTTTCGTAAAGCTCAGGTTCTTCGCAACAGACTGGAACACTTTTAAACGAAAATCACTCACGTTACAATGAATTAGAACAATTAATTATTCTGCAAATCCTCACTCCTTATACCTAACGCCGACATCAACGGATATCCCAAAATCTCCCAACGGTAAGCAACCGGAGTTACCGGCTTTTCCATCCGGAAAAAAACAATGTCTTTTGCATTTCCTTTTTGTCCTGCACTTTCTACTACCGACTCTTTCAGTACATTTTCAACTTCCTCACCATACTCTTCATTAAAAGGCACGACAATCAACTTTTTCACCTCGGCGGAATTCAAGACTATATGCAATAAATCAAGATACAACTCCCCTCGGGATACAAACCCTTCTGAAGACACAGCCATAAAACAAAATTCCCCTAAGGGACCTTTGAAAGCCATCCCATCCAATTCACTTTTCAAATCGGACGGCAAACAATCTTCCAGCTTCCCGGACTGCTCATCATACACCAAAAGTATTTGCACATCATTACTCCCCTCTTTCACCCCGGCATCCATTGCCAGACACATGGTAAATAGTGCCAAGTCAGCCCTCTGTAAGGAACGGCCCAGCAACGGTTCAAAATACTTTTTCAAGTCATTTATAACAAAATTCAGGTAGGCTGCATCTATCACCATTACCGTTTCGGAAAGTTTTATTCGAGTATTCTCCATAATTACATGTTTATTGCGGGAGTAAAGGTACAAAAAGTTTTGCAGATAAAAGCCATTTGTCATAAATCAGACATTTTGACATTCATTCTCTTCTATTAACTGATTTTTTGTCACATTTCTGCCACTGGCAAATCTTTTGCGCCCGTTCAGGTGTTATGAATCTGATAAAAATAGAAAGGAGAACAAAATATGAACTTTAACAACTTTACTATCAAAGCGCAAGAAGCCGTACAAACGGCTGTAAACCTGACGCAAACGCGGGGGCAACAAGCCATTGAACCCGTACACCTGCTTCAGAGCGTAATGAAAGTGGGCGAAAATGTCACCAACTTCATCTTCCAGAAATTAGGAATGAACGGACAGCAAATCGCACTTGTACTTGACAAGCAAATAGATTCATTACCTAAAGTATCAGGTGGAGAACCTTATCTAAGTCGCGAAACGAACGAAGTCTTTCAAAAAGCCACCCAGTACTCTAAAGAGATGAACGACGAGTTTGTTTCATTGGAACCCATTCTGCTGGCTTTGCTCAATGTAAAGAGCACCGCTTCCACAATCCTCAAAGATGCCGGAATGACGGAAAAAGAATTGCGAAATGCAATCAATGAATTACGAAAAGGCGAAAAAGTAACGTCACAGTCCAGTGAAGACACTTATCAATCATTGGAGAAGTATGCCATTAACCTGAACGAAGCAGCTCGAAGCGGTAAACTGGATCCTGTAATCGGACGTGACGAGGAGATCCGCCGGGTGTTGCAAATCCTGAGCCGCCGTACCAAAAACAACCCTATATTGATAGGCGAGCCGGGTACAGGTAAAACAGCGATTGTAGAAGGTCTTGCCCACCGTATACTACGAGGTGACGTACCCGAAAACCTAAAAAACAAACAGGTATATTCACTGGACATGGGCGCACTGGTTGCAGGAGCCAAATATAAAGGTGAATTCGAAGAACGTCTGAAAGCAGTCATCAATGAAGTGAAGAAATCGGAAGGGGATATCATCCTGTTCATCGATGAAATCCACACATTGGTAGGTGCCGGTAAGGGAGAAGGGGCCATGGATGCCGCCAACATTCTGAAACCGGCCCTGGCACGCGGAGAATTGCGGAGCATTGGCGCCACCACCCTTGATGAGTATCAGAAATACTTTGAAAAGGATAAAGCGTTAGAACGCCGTTTTCAAATTGTCATGGTAAACGAACCGGATACGTTGAGCACCATTTCCATTCTTCGTGGTTTGAAAGAACGTTACGAAAATCACCACCACGTGCGGATTAAAGATGATGCCATTATCGCCGCTGTAGAACTGAGCAACCGCTACATCACCGACCGTTTTCTACCGGACAAGGCTATCGACCTAATGGATGAAGCTGCTGCCAAGCTCCGTATGGAAGTAGATTCCGTACCGGAAGAGTTAGATGAGATTTCACGTAAGATCAAGCAGCTGGAGATTGAACGCGAAGCCATTAAACGTGAAAACGACCGGCCCAAACTGGAACAAATCGGTAAAGAACTTGCAGAACTGAAAGAACAGGAAAAATCCTATAAAGCAAAGTGGCAAAGCGAAAAAACGCTGGTCAACAAGATTCAGCAAAACAAGATAGAGATAGAGAACCTGAAGTTTGAAGCCGACAAAGCAGAACGTGAAGGTGATTACGGAAAGGTTGCCGAAATACGTTATGGCAAACTGCAAGCCCTGAACCAAGAAATTGAAGAAACGCAACAAAAGTTGCACGAAATGCAAGGTGACAAGGCTATGATTAAAGAAGAAGTCGATGCCGAAGATATTGCCGATGTAGTTTCCCGCTGGACAGGCATACCGGTAAGCAAGATGTTGCAGAGCGAAAAGGATAAGCTGCTGCATCTGGAAGACGAGTTACACCAACGGGTCATCGGTCAGGACGAAGCCATTGAAGCCGTATCCGATGCCGTACGCCGCAGCCGCGCAGGATTGCAAGATCCCAAACGTCCTATCGGTTCGTTCCTCTTCCTCGGCACTACCGGTGTGGGTAAGACGGAGCTTGCCAAAGCGCTTGCCGAATTTCTGTTCGATGACGAAACGATGATGACACGTATCGACATGAGCGAGTATCAAGAGAAGCACAGCGTCTCCCGTTTGGTCGGAGCGCCTCCGGGATACGTAGGATATGATGAAGGTGGTCAGTTGACGGAAGCCGTTCGTCGCAAGCCCTACTCTGTCGTATTGTTCGATGAAATCGAGAAAGCCCATCCGGATGTATTCAACATCTTACTGCAAGTGTTGGACGACGGACGTTTGACGGATAATAAGGGACGTACTGTGAACTTCAAGAACACCATTATCATCATGACCTCCAACATGGGAAGCGGATACATTCAAAGCCAAATGGAAAAGCTGAATGGTTCTAACAAAGAAGAAATTGTGGAAGAGACCAAAAAGGAGGTAATGAATATGTTGAAGAAGACCATCCGTCCGGAATTTCTGAACCGTATCGACGAAACCATCATGTTCCTGCCACTGACGGAAACGGAAATCAAACAGATCGTTGTACTCCAAATCAAGAGTGTGCAGAAAATGCTGTCCGGTAATGGTGTAGAACTTGAATTGACTGATGCCGCCATAGACTTCCTTGCCAATGCAGGATATGACCCTGAATTCGGCGCCCGCCCGGTAAAACGTGCCATACAGCACTACTTGCTGAACGACCTGTCCAAAAAACTATTGTCGCAGGAAGTAGACCGCAACAAGCCCATTACGGTGGATGCAAATGCCACGAAAGATGGATTGATATTCAGAAACTAAAGATAATAATAAGAAGGAGTCTCGAAATAAAGTGTGCCCCAAAAGGTTTTTTGCCTGACTTTTTGGGGTCACTTCATTTTGAACACCCCCTCTTTCTCATAATTCATCCCCTAAGGAATTACTTCTGCACATCTGTGCCGCCCAATACGCCCAGTACGGCAGTAGCCGCAGCTATCAAGGCTTTCAATATCCTACGCCAGAGGTTTGTCTTGGCCATTTTCAACACCTCCTTTCCGCCTTTAATCGGTTACGTTTCATTATTATCGGCTCATGCATCCGGGGTGTCTTAGCCAAGAGGATTCTCTTCTTCGCCGCCATCCGAGGAGCCGCCGCCTTCGCCATTGTTATCATCGCCCGGAGAACCGCCTTGAATACGGTCCACATCCTTAAAGCTCAAGCCTTCGGAGCGTGTTGCTCCTGCAGCCACCAGTCGTATGTCGCTGTTGGCCCTGAAACAGATGCGCAGGCCGGTAATGTCATTGGCGGTAAAATCTTCCGCCTTGTCCGCGCCCTTGCTTTTGGCAGCGAGATAGAAATAGCCCAGCCCGTCTATATTGACCGAGCGCCCTGAAAGCAACAACTTTCTCAGCAGTGTGCGGAAATCTTTCAGCACACTGATTGTCTCACCCTCGCTGACACCGGAATTGCCACTGATTTCTTTGGCAACTTCCGTCAGCGTGGCTGCCTGTCCATACTCATATGTGATGGTGGGAAAAACTTTCTTTGCAGAATTCTTGTCCGACAAGTCGGTGAGACGGTAATGTTTACGATACAAAATTGTCATAATGTTCTTTTTTTTAATGAATACTTTGGTTTAATTATCTCTTTGTCAACGTTAACGCTGCAAAGATGCGGCAATCCTGCCGACAACCAAAAGAACATTTTCATCACCCCTCAAAAGCCGATAAATCACAGGCCCACATACCCTCCACCACCCTCTGCACAAGCTATCACTACAATTCGGGCCGGATTCATAAGGGAAAAAAGGAAGAAAACAGGTGGGAAACCGGAAAAAAAGGAAAAAACAGCAAGGCAAACCCGGTAAGAAAAGGCACAAATACCAGTTCTTCCCCCCGAAAGTCGCCTCTTTTGCTAAAAGAAACGTTGCGCTCCACAAGCACGCGTTTAAAGCGGTGACAATTCATGTGCCGCATATAGCCCATATAAGAGTTTGCCACACAAGAGATGTACAACAGCCCGTCCCGGTCTACTTCCCTGCCAGACAAGCACCGGTTCATCATGTCCATGCGCACACTGATGCGCGACCTCATCTTCCTCAGGAGATACCTCCGGTGGGGTTTCACAAAAATACCGAGAAAAGCGGTTCCCCTGTATGCCTGTTGCAGGAACACCTTGTCGGGATGTAGCGTCAGCCCCAATTCCTCTTCCAGAAAGCTGCTCAGTTTCGGAATAAGCAGGGCGAGATGCTGTTTGTCCTTACCTATAATAAAAAAGTCGTCCACATACCTTCCATAGTATTTCTCGCCCAACGTGCGTTTCACAAACTGGTCGAGCGCATTCAGATAGACATTGCTGAAAAGCTGCGAGGTGAGGTTGCCGATGGGCAGGCCGCGTCCTTTGGGCACATGAAACAGACTTTTATCCTTAGGTAAGCCTTCCCAGTCTTTGTGTGTGCCCCGCATTTCGCAGTCCAAAGTGGGGTCGTTAAAGATAATTTCCCGCATCAGATATTCCAGCAGGTCATAGTCCAGCACGTCTGCCCAGCACTTGCCTTTGCTGTTTTTGCGCGGGGCATAGCGCCATAGGGTTTCCATCGTAAGATCGTAGAGTTTCTGCCTGACGATGTGCATAAAATATCCCCTTATATCCAGCTTCAGCACATAGCAATTATTCCTCCAGTTGTCCGAGCAGGCGCGCAGATGATGCTCAAAACGCTGCACGCCATAGAGTGTTCCCATGCCCTTGCGGCACGAGTAGCTGTCTGCAATAAAGGTACACTCAAAAATCGGGGCGGTATAGTTATACAGCAAGTGATGCACCACGCGGTCGCGAAAATGGGCGGCAAACACTTCTCTTTTCACCGTACTCCCGGTAATAAAACAGACACTCTTGCCCACCTTATAAGTATGGTTGCGCAGTTCTTCGTACAGCCTCACAAGGTTTTCCTCAAGATTGAATTCAAAATCGAGCTGGCTGCGTGTATTCCTTTTGTTTTTCCGGGCGTCATAGTAGGCGCGGAACACATCAATCAGTAGAGGATCTTCCTTCATAGCTTTTTTGCCATGCAGACAATTGTTTGGATATGGACTCTGTCATCAGCGCAGCGTTGGCATAGTTTTTCAGTGACAGTTGTTTCAAATCGCGCAGCAGGCGCAGTTGCAGTCTCACAGCCACCAGTTTTTCCCTTGCTTCGAGAATGGTTTCCACTTTCTGCCGGGCGCTATTGGCGCGGTAGATAAGGATTAATATCGCAATCAGGTCCTTTTTCAGTGTTTCCCCCAAGGTGTAACGATAGTCGCGTTGCACGTCTTTTCCAATCTGGTAAACATAGAGCAGCAAGTCGTAGGTAGCTTTATATACAGGTAGTTGATTATAAGTAGCCATTCTTCCTATGATGTTTATGGTTATTCTGCCAGGCGGCGTTTCAGTTCCATAAGGAACAACATGCACTCCACCGGCGTCTTGCTCTCGATATTAAACCGGCGGATGCTGTCCGCAAGGTTTTCGCAGCCCTGTCCGGCAGGCGGAACTGCGGTGCCGGAAGCCTGTGGCGTTTCGGCGGCAGACACATACGGATGCGGCACATTCTTTGGCTGCCGTCCGTTATCCGGCAAAGCCATGGGAACAGACTGCTTCCAAGCCTCAAAATCCCCGGCGGCTATGGGCGAGGCGGCAAGCACCAGACGCCCTTCCTGTTGCATCAGCACTTTGCAGCCGTTCAGCACATTTCCGGCTGCCGACACCGGGAAGCCCAGTGACACGACATCCTGCTTTACGGCAATCACCCATTTGCGGGTAGGCTTATAGGGATGTATCTGCATGGAGAAGGCATACGCCGACTTCTCATAGGCACGCCAGAAGATTCCTTCACGCAACAGGATTATGGTGTTGTGGTTGCCGTTCTCTATCTGAATAATTTCCTTTACAGTCATACAGGTTCATTATGATGAGTAACTGATGATAAATATTTCATTGAATTACAGTTTATGTTTTTCCGATAAAAAATAAGTTCCCCCTTCCACGCTTGGAAGGGGAGAACTTTCCAAACAAACAAATACGCACAGACAGTGATTCACATCCTTGTCCGGCCAAAAACCGGAGAACGAACCGGGGGTAAGAAGAAAGTTTAACCTCCATAAGTTCTCCGGTGCTTCATACAAACACAGTTCTGGCCTGTAAGTTCTCGGACACAACGCACAGGGAAGGCGTCCGCGCGGTTGGTGTTGTTCACCGGGTTCACCCAATTCGAGTTCACGTTCAGAAAGCCCGCGTTCTGCGAGGTTGCAGAGAACGGCGAGGCCGACCAAGCGTAGCAGCCCCAACCCACGTTGTTGACACGACCATCGGCACCGTTGCGATAGCCGGCTGCCGGAAAAAGCAATCACTGAAATGAATGTACCGGAAAAGAGTGGAATCATCCCTATCAAAACAGGATGCCCTGCTCGGTCCCCATACAGACTGGTGTGGATAACTAACGGAAACGTAGCTCGGGGTGCAGGCGGCGCATAACCGCACAACACGTAGTCCTATACGACATTACTCCGCCAGTGGATTGCTGAATTTACATATCACCCTACTGCAAGCAACAGGACTTGCAATACTCTCGACATATAACCGGAACTTGTTTCTTTTTATTTTTTTTTCGACCGCCTTACGGCGGTTTTAGGACTTGGGGGCTTTAAATGCCCCCAAGAACAAAACCAAAAAATCGAATAGCGTCACTTCGTACCGCTATCAGTCTCGGACACAACGCACAGGGAAGGCGTCGGCGCGGTGGGCGTTGTTCACCGGGTGCACCCAATGCGAGCGCACGCTCAGAAAGCCCGCGCTCTGCGAGGTTGCAGAGAACGGCGAGGCCGACCAAGCGTAGCAGCCCCAACCCACGCCGTTGACACGACCATCGGCACCGTTGCGATAGCCGGCTGCCGGGTAGAACGCCTCATTGCTCGTACCGTCCGCGGCAGTTGCCGACGCTTCTCCGGTAGTAAAGTACCTGCGTCCCCACACCTTAAAGTTTGCATCGGTAAAACCTATTTTGGAATCCGTCTGGTTAAACTTGTCGTTAGCAACTACATTATAATCGGCTATATTACTTGAATTATAAACCGTAGCAGCAACCGTAAAATTAGTCCAAATGTCCTGTGGCGGCATGTGGTAGCCATAAGGACATGGATCATAAATGGTTTTCTTTATATTCACCTCGGTTGCCAATGGAAAGCTGGTTGCCTCGTCCACCAAGCTGCCACCCCACAATTTATTGGATGCTTTCCAAGGAGTTTTTTGCGGATGCGCCGCAAAAATCCAGTTATAAGAAGGATTAGTGTTGTCACCGCCGTAAGCAGTAACTTTATCTCCATCGTCACGCAACATAAACATCAAGGGGTTCTCCACTGTATAAGCCAGTTGGGCCTTCACCGCAGCCTGATCGGTTCCCTTCGTTATCTCGCTGTTCTTCTTCTGATTGCTGTTCTTCAATATCTTGCTTCCACTCCCGTCATAGACAGGAACAATCTCCGCATCATCCACTCTTGCCATCACACCTGCCGCAGGGAATGGATCTTTACGGCCAAACTGGAAATACACGCCATACGTCTTTATAACCTCTGCTTCCACCTTAGAAGCCGCACCGCTGGCAGAACCCAGATGGCGGTCCATCATCTTTATTCCCGTACGCTTGTCAGGCGTGAAATGTCCGTCAACAACGCGGGGACGTGTGTCGTACGCCTGCACCTTGATTCCCGCCCGGTCAAATGCCTTTGTGGCCCAGATATGCCAGCTCCAGAGGATTTTGGAGGCGCCGTCTTTGGCGGCAACCACTGCATTGCCCTCAGGAGCGCTGCCCAGCTTGAACACGATGTAGCCGTTGCGGGAATAGCCCACGTAGTCCAGTGTGTGAACAGTCCCATTGCTATCGCGGGTTTCCCACACAAGGCCTGCCTTGACGGGAGAAATCTCAGCTCCCGCAGGTATTTCAGCTCCCGTATAGGAAATCTGCGCCGCAGTCTGTGCGCCATTGCCGCGGACTGTGGCCTTGAAGCGATACCATTTATTGGCATCGGTGGTTTTCACCACATAGCAATTGGCAGTTTCTGTGCCGGCAGCGCTCAAATCCTTGCCCACCAGCACACGACCGTCGTTCAGGTTTGTGCCTTTAATGCTGGCATTCACCGTATATCTCGTATTGCGTGCCACATTGAAATCGCCGGGTTTGTCACCCGCTCCCAGATAAATGGAATAGGCCACATCGCGGGCTGTACCGCCTTTCGGCGTATAGCTTCCTTCTATCAGGACATACGTAGCCGTAGCAGGCACGTTGCCCTCGTAGCGGTCTTTCCAATCGGTCAGGGACTTACTTCCCGCCTTGTTTTCAGGGATGTACCAAGCAACAGTTTTCGTATTGTCACTCGTATAGGAGGTAAGCTCTGCCGGAGTCGGAGCTGTGGCCGCCGATTCTACATAATAGAGCTTCTTTGCCACATTCATCAGTTTGATGGCACTCACTGTGAAAGCGTCGCCTGTGTTCGGAGTAGTCAGGTTCAGGCTGACTTTAGCCACCGAACGGGTCAGTTGTACCGTAAGCGAAGCATTGGCTGTTTCCGAATTGAAATCGTTCTTGCTGCCGCACATAGGCAGGTTCTGCCCGGTGCCTTTGCCCGAAGTCACTTCGGCCGCCAGCTTCTTGAAGTCGGCCAGTGTGCTTCCGTATGCCACTCTCGAAGTCAGGTCGCCCACGTTTGCCAGCACATATACGGTACACGTACCCATTCCGGAGGCCAACGAAATGTCAGCCGTAAGCTGTCCGTCCGTCAAAGTGGCGTATTCGCTATACTTCAATTTACTGTCACCATTGCCAAACTGGAACACGCAGATGTCGCCCACTGCATTCTCTTGGTCGTCGGTCAGTGTGCCCGCGCGTGTTCCGGCCCTGTCCGATTCTTCACCCAGCACCAAGTCCAGCGAGTTGTCGCCGCGTGCACGAGTGACGCCCCCGGTTTCATGCATAGGCGTCATGCCAAGTGCAAGCCTCACAGGAGTCGTCGAAACATCGGGGATAATATTACCCGGCCCCTGTTCCTCCTCCGTACAAGAGAAGAAACAAAGCGCAGATACTATCCATAATCCCAAAATCCTTGTTACTTTCATACTTATCATTTTTTCATATTTCATGTTTCTTTTACACAGCATCCGGGTCTTGCCCCGTCTTTCCGTCACCGGTATCGGCAGGCACATTTTCCGTTCCTCCCCAATTGCCGGAGCCCACATTCGCATTGCCGCCGCCCGTTTCGCCCGGAACATCCTGCGACGGGTTCCAAGGCAAGCCTTCACCACCCACCGAGGTCAGCCCATAGTCGCCAAGTATGGCATCCAAATCGGGGTTGGGAGTCCATTGCCCCGTACTCACAGTGGTGTTGCCGCCGCCTGTTTCGCCCGGTATAGTCACATTCTCCCACGACCCCACATCAATAGTGATTGGAGTGAACGCACCTATATCGTCCTGCCCGCCCATGACACTTTCACCCCAAGGCAGCACCGTCAGAATCAACTGAATGGAGCCGCCTTTCATTTTCATGGTGAACCTGTATTGCGTGCCGGGCGCAAAAACAAGCGTTTCCGGCATATCCGCCGCAAACTCCGCAGCAGCCTTCCCATTGAACGCCACATTCATCTTGAACCGGAATTTGCCGGCCTCGCGGGGCAATGTCACCGTAGCGGCGGAAGTGTTCAAATCCGCATCCGGTGCGGAAAATTCACCACCCGCTATCGTAAGCTCATCGTCCTGCGCCGCTCCCGAAACGGGTAGCGCAGTGTGCAAGGCGGCCTCAATGGGAGCGTGGGTCATGTTGGTAAGCCCGGCGGATTCAACGCCCACCGAAGTGATATTGCCCGCTTTGGGCGACAACTCGAATATCAGCTTTGTGCAGCGTCTGCCCAAGTCGTTGAGCAGCACAGGTACACTCGCCCCCACCACCGTTTGTTGTCCGGTCAGCGAAGTGGCATAGTCCACGTCGTGTCCTATGGAAACGGCACAAGACAAGCCCGCTCCGCCCCCATCGGGATTGGTCACCGCCAAAGCCGGAGTCAGGGCATAGAAGTCGTAGGTTCCTGCACGCAGCAACAAAGAACTCACAGGGGTTAAAGCGCCGTTGCCACCGGCGGCTTTGTAGGTGCCTTCACCCATGTATTCATCCGCCTGCAAATCGGGAGACCCACCTACGCGCCTGAAAGCGAGGACACGTAGCGTTGCACCATCCGCCAACGGCGAAGATGCACGCGTAACCGCCTCCGTACCGATGCCCGATGCAGAAAACTGCACAGCAAACGGCTCCCGGTCCCTCAACAGCAACTCACCCTCCGTACACGAACAGAGAAGCAGAACTGCCGGCAAGTGTTTTATCATCCCTTTGTAGTTCATAAAGCCAATGGGTTACATTATTATATTTCAATATCACCAATCGGAGTTCCGTCCACCCAGTCCACAACAGATACATTGGGAGTGATTCCGACAGACGTAAATTTCAGGGTGATGGCATACGCTGTTCCCGCTTCGAATCCTTTGGAAGCAGGAACGCTTATTGTCGCCTTTTGGGAGCCGCCGGTCTCCATGTTAATCTGCAACTCTATACTTCCGGTGGACTTTGGAGCAAACATGGCATAGCCTGCCATAACAGCTTTATCAGCCGTACCTACGCCCAAGCTCAGCGGATAGGTAATGGCAGTTGTAGGCGCAGTTGGTTGGGCTGCAACCAAATCCAAGTCAGCAGTGCCCGTAAAAGTCGGGGCAGCTATCTCTGTTCCCGCTGCCGACGTTACGGCAGGAACCGTAAACTTGCAGCTTTGCTTCATTCCCGTTATCTTGATAGGCGACAGCACTTTTCCCCACAATCCCGCTGCAGCAGCATCGGGAGCATAGACCTTTACGCTGATCTGTGTGAGCAAGTGTTTAAACCTAAATTCGGGCATCTTTGTGTTTTTATTTCCTTCCTGCAAAGGAGTAACCATGATGTCCGTTTTGCCGTCAATATCGCCAAAATTCACCTCGCCCGTTGTCTGGGTGAAAGTCACCCCGGGGCCTGGATACCAGCCTATCAACTTGGTATTCTTTCCGTTTGCCTGATAATATTCCGCCGGAGCAAATGCCAGCGTTTTGTTAGAAGCCGTTATGCTTCCTATCAGAGCTTCAGTCTCGTAAGCCGTATAGCTGTCATCGTCTCCGGCATCGGCGCGTGCAAATGCCACATCCAGATCCGTACCGAAATCGGAGTTGATCATTCCATCCGGCACAGCCCTCGTAGCCGGCGACACCGCAGAGGAGATGCCGGTGCTGACACGTATTTCCACCCTTCCGTCATCCTGCACCATTTCCATGGGAGCGTCTGCCGAACAGGCCGAAAACACCGGCAACAAAGCCGCATTGATATATAAAACCCATTTATTCCATTTCATACTCATAAATTTATTGCTTTTTAGTTTATTGGATGTCTTCACTGCTGCCGCCTTCTTCTTTCCAATCCTCCACAGTGGCCGTTGCCTTTATCTCGGTAGCCTTGAATGTCAGGGTAATGATGAATTTCTGTCCCTGTGTCGAAGCGGTGTAAGCGTTGTTGCTTCCCTTTTGCTTCAAATTGACAGGTACGGCTACGGGCGTAGTGCCTGAATTGGCGGTTTTCACAGCCAATGTATAGTCTGCCGTACCGGTTGCGTTTTTCAAAGGAGCCACCAGCGAGTAGGCCACCTCTTCACCGCCAGTAGTCAAAGCCTTGGTTTGAGACGCAAAAACCGCTTCCGGAGATGCTCCTTTTACCCAGAAAGACATGCCGCCTGTCAGTGGCGTGGCAAATGCAGAGCTCTCATCGGCAGTACCGGCCGACAGCGTCACCGTCACCGCACTTGTCGGATCATTCGAACCTACCTTTGTCAAAGTAATGTCCGTCAGGTTGCCCCAAGCGTCAATGGCTGCCTGATTTTCCGCCACAGCTTTGACTACCAACTGTGTGAGCAGATGCTTGAACGTAAGTGCAGGATAGCTTCCCCCCTTCGAAGCATCTTTTGTTGAAGATTGTTCGGAAGCCACCATAACATCCTGACTGCCATTGAATGTGAATTTACATTCGTCGTTAGCCGGATCGGCCCAACCGGTGGACGGATACAGGCCGCAGATGTACAACGCGCTGTTGTCCGCCGGATAATATTTCGGCGTAGCGAAACCCACCGCCGTAGTGCCGTTATCTGTAAATTCCATCACGTCGTTTGCATACAATGCGTTTGCCGTATAACTTTGGCTTGTTGCCGAAGCCAGCACTTTCGCCGTCAACGTATTACCCGAACCGATGGTACCCTCGTAGGGAGCGCGTGTCACCGTCTCCGCTGCTATCGCGGAAGAAGTCAATTTGATTTCCACCTTCTCGTTCGGAACCAGTTCAACTACATCACTCTGTGTACAACTTGCCATAGCTGCTACGGCAAGAAGCGAAAACATACTTTTCCTCATAACTGTTTGCATTAAAATGATTATTAAATAAAAAATTATTCCACTATACCCTCTCCATATCCATCCATCATCCATGGCGTGACCTTTGCCGAGACTGCAACCGCCGTACGGCCGCGAAACCTCAGCGTCACCATGTAGGAACGTCCAGCGGTAAATGTCGTTTCACCGCCCGAGGGGCGTATCTCTATGCCGGGATAATCTCCCCTGCCGTCGGTTTTCAGCGTCAGCCGGAATACGGGCTGCTCCGGTTGCAGCATCACTTCGCCCGCCAGCACTTGCGGCGTTTCCACTGTTCCCGTTATGGCAACGGGCGCTTTCAAGGGGAACGCCACAGCATCCGACGGGGCAGACCAACCGCCCAGCTCGCCTGTCTCCAAATTCAGCGTGGAAGCGGTGTTTGCCTCATCAAACGTCAGAGACGTGACTCTTACCCCCTCAAATTCTCCCTCATCGTCTATCAGCTGGAAGCGGAGCTGCGTCAACTTATGCTCAAAGAGCAATGCGGAAGGCGGCTGCTTGCGCGAACCCAGCACCGGACGCACCCACATCACATCTTCCTCCCCCGTCAGCTTGAAGTGCAAGACGGGCGACCTCCCGGCGGCAGCTTCCACATAATTGTCTCCGCCTGCATCTACGGGCGCATAGGGATGATAGACGCAGAATTTCACTTTCCTGCCGTCGTCCGCAGGATAGGCATAGTCACCGTCCCAGAAAAGCATGCCCGTTGCGGCATCAATCCTTGTAGTCCGTACGTTGTTCATCAAAGGAGCCGTTTCCCATTCGGTTGTCAGTGTGGCATACAAGGCATCCGCACGTTCGGTCACCACTCCATACACTCCCACCCTGTCGCCCACAGCCGCCAGTCCGGCGAGGTCGTTCACCGAAGTGCGCGTCAGCGTCCTTGCATGGCTTTCCGGCCGGGCTCCCAGTCTTATAAGTCCGTCCGGCAACAATGGCTCCCGCTCTGAGCATGCACAAAACAACAGACACACTGCCATTGCCCGGACGGCACTATACATTCCTTTATATATCCCATTCACAAACATATCTTCCTTTCTTCTTTCTTATCTTAATAGGTTCCTACCTCACCCTCGCCACTTCCTTCCGTCCAGCCCTTTACCGCAGCCGTAAGAACTGTGTTCAGCAGGTTTATGCCCACACTGACTTCTATTGTCTTGTCCAACGGAAGTTCACCTTCATACGAGTTGATGATGTCTGTCACCGTCTTGTTCATGTCCACCGTTGCGCCGTAGGTCTCACCGGCGGCATTGCCCACCTGCAAATGCAGGCGGCAGTCGTAGCAGGCTCCGAATTCCGGAGACAACAGCCCCAGCAGGCGTACATCCGCCGAAGCCATGTAGGCGGGAAGAGCATCCCTGGCCTCCACCGGCGCCAGCGTAGCGGCAAATTTGGTGTTCGTTTCGGGAGCAGCGGCTACACTCTCCGCCGAAGGGCTTCCGGAAAGCAGGAAAACCGAAGGATAAACACCGTTCAACCTGCCTTCCAGCACCATTGCCTCTTCCATGCCCGTTACCCGGAAATGAAGCACCATCTGCCTCACCAAGCTGCGGGGCACAGGCGTATGCTGCACCGCACTCCGCAAGGGAACCTCCACATTGTCCACGCTCCAGCTATATATGCCGCCGGGCTGCGCCTCCGAAGTAAGGCGGACTTCCGCCTTACTTCTATGCTCCAACCCCGTAAAAGCAACTCCGCGTGCATCTGTGTTGTAGGCCAACAAATGATAGCCGCCCACAGGAAGCACCAACGAAAAAGATTCGGCAGACGCATCCTCGCTTTCATAGACCGCCTCTTCGCTGCCCGCCGCATAAAAGCGGTAGCAGGCAGAAGCCGGACAGGCAAAAGCGCTCCAGTCGGGTGCTATTACAACCGTTCCTTCTTCTTTCCGATAGTCCAGCCCTATCTCCGTACACGCCGGAAAAGCGGTTAGCAGGACAAAGGGCCAAACAAGGTTTGTCATTTTCATTTCCGAACTCCTTTCTCACCTTTACTTCCGGCTGCCAAACCGGTAACTGATGCTTATATTCACTCCCGTCACTCCAAATGAGTTCTCCCGGAAGTTACGGTCAAAATAATGGTAGGGCGCCTCCACTTCGTATGCATTGACGTCCGAACTGCGATACCCGCCGCGCAGGCCCACCTCAATGCCCCAATGGGCATTAAGCAGAAAATAGCATCCGGCAGACAATCCGCCTTCCCAGTAAGTACCCGTACAGTTTCCGGTGCTTTCGGCTATGCGGCCGCTGTCGGCGCTGCGATTGTCAAAATCGCCCAATTGCCCGTAAACGCCCACGTAGCACCAACGGTAACGTCCGTCGCCGTTCACCCAGAAACGGGGTTCTATGCTATAAGCCGAAATGCCCCAATGCCCCCTGTCGCCGTCGTAGTCCCAATTTGCATAAGCTGCGGAAGCCACTGCCGACCAACGGCGGGCAAAGAACAACTCCGCGGACAGGTTGGGAGTGAAAGCGGTATAATCAAAGTCGGGAGTCATGCCCGCCCATGCATATAAATTCGTCTTTACAGCCAATAGCGGCGTCAGCCTGTTGCGTTGTTCGCGTGCAGCGCGTTGCGCCTGTTTTTTGGCGGCACGTTCGGCAAGCCATTTTTCGCGGAACTGCTGTTCTCTCAAGCGTTCCGCCTCTTCACGACGCGCCTGTTCGGCACGTTCGGCTTCAAGCCGCATCTGCTCGGCGCGTTGCTGCTGCTCGGCTTCCTGCCGCCGGAGTTCGGCCAGACGAAGCTCGGCGGCTTCGGCGGCAGCACGCTCACGAATCAGTATTTCTTGAAATTCGGCTTCTGTGAGCTTGCGGCGGTAGCGTTCTTCGATAATGCGGTGCAGGTCGTACTCCACCACAATTTCCACTCGCCGCAGCAAAGGGAATATGCCGGACATCATAAAGTTATAGGGCACACCGCCCTGCAAGTCCATCAGTTTCTTTTCACGCCCCTTGAAGATGTCCGTATTATCAATGATTGCCAGCACCTCTTCGCGTCCGGGCAATGAAGTGGAGGCAGCCGCCAGCTCGCGCAGCTTCTCCCAGTCTTCGCCTATATAGTTCACCTCCACCGGATAGCGCCTCGCAAGCCCGTACTCCACATCCAGATAGTTCCTGAATCCGTTGGCGCGATCGTGCGCCAGCTTTTCATTCAACGCATAACTGCCCTCAATGGAGCAATATCCGGTCAGGGTGATCCGGCGGACATAAATCAATGTGTCGGCAAAGGAAGAACGCATAAACTTATCCAGCTTTTCAAGTTCGCGGGCATTTTCCCCATAGTCTTTCCGTATCTGCCATCCGCTCTGCGGATAGGAGAAGTAACAGTTCAGACTGGCGGTTCCTTCCTTGATGACGCGCCTGTACGTTGAGTCTTGATAGAGTTTATCGGATACCAACGTATCGAGAAGCGCCGTCGATGCCGCACACAGGCAGCTTGGAACGATGCATATAATAAGTAATGGCAATATCGTCTTTATTTTCATACAATATGGTTAAGTGTTCATTCTTTATGGCTTGCCTACGGCATTTCCGTCTCCTGTCCGTCCATGTCCATGTCCGTATCCATATCTATGGATATGTCCACCTTGCCTCCCTGCTGTTCCGGCGGGCAATTGTCCAGATTGTCGGGAATACATCCGCCGAGCAGTGCTGCCAGTGAACAGAGTACGAACATTTTTTTCACAGTTCTCATATTTCTCTCCTTCCTCGTTATTTGCTTTGTTCTGTTTGTCCTATTTTTTAGGGGGAAAACATCTCTCCCTGAAGCCTGTTTCAGTCTAACTCCACTTCCTGCACAATTTTCAGTGTCCAGTCGTCCACGCTCACTGTCAGTTCAAGACTGGAAGGAGTTATTTCCGCACCGGGGTTGGATTCGCCGTCGCCTTTGATAACTGCCTTGATGCGGTAGTCATGGTTACGCACGATAGTGCCGTCGCCTATGCCGGTTGGCGCAGCCGAACCGGAAGGAGTGATGATCGTACCCGTCTGGGATTGATTCACTACAATGGGATAATACACATAAACCGGTTCTTTGGGCCCCACACTGCCGTCCGGGTCGAAATAGCCGGAGAGCACCAGTTTGGTGCGGTGGGTGACATCGTTGTTGGCAAAGGCATAGAACCAATAGGGCACGTTATATTCGTCCGAAGTAATCAGTATGCCTTCGGCCGGGGTGACATCGTTCAGCAGGAAACCTGCTCCTTTGGTCCATAGGAAGGAGCCGTCCGGCTGCTCTACCGCCGAACCGCCATGCAGCCAAGTGGGCTGTGCGGGCATGGTCTGCAGCGCGTCACCGGGTGAAACGCGGGAGGTTTCCAGCGCATTGCACAGGAATATACGGTCTAACGTAAATGTGGCATGGGCATAGTTCAGGTTGAAAGCGCTGCGGATACTCGCTATGGAGATACGCGCCACCAACCGCGACAGGCTGACGGAAGCCGCGGCGGACTTTCCTGCTTCCAGCACCACCGGATGGCTGCTGATGCCCGACATCGGCAACAGGTCGGAAGCCTGCTGCCCGTCACGTACGGTCTGCACCAGTCCCACGTTTTTGCCCACAAACTCGTTTTTGGTCTGCACCCCGGCAAATGTACCTTCCGGAGCATTGGCCACAACTATCACATCGCACATGCCGGGTGAGCATAAAATGGCATCTACCTCCAATGTGCCGGAAGTTCCGTCAAGTGTAACGGCAGGTTCCACAATGGTGTTTACCGAACCGTCTGCGTAGAACAGTCCTACGGTCAGCCTATGAATGGTTGCTTCATTCTCGGGCAACGCATCGGCGGTGGCGCGTGTCTGTCCGGCATTGCCGCCGGATATGCTCAAACGGAGCGAAGCTGTTTTTTCCACACTCCCGCCGCCTGTTTCGTTATCACTGCTACATGCAGAAGCCAAAGCAGCGAACACCAAGGCATATATCCAGCTAAGAAGACATATACCTATAGCCTGCAACGTTTTCTTGAATTTTAGAGTCATAATTTTGAATGTGTATTTAATTTGTTATTTGTCAATCTGGTTTTCATAAGTTCAATACAGGTTTCTCTTGCTTCTCAGTTCGCTCAGCACCTCGCTTGCACGTTCCACACCTGCCGCAACAGCCATTTCCAAATACAGCTCCGCCTTCTCGCGGTTGCCTTCGAGCATGCAGAGCACCCCCATATTATTGAAAGCGGCCTGACGGGTGGAAAAGCGTGAAAGGTATCTGCGGGCCTTGCGCGTGTCGCGCTTACTCAGAGCAACGGCAGCCGCGTTGATGTTGGCTTCCGGACAATCGGGAAACAGGCGGGCTGCAAGGTCGTAAATGTCGTTGAACTCGGCCGAACCGGGAGTATGGCTGTTGGCCAAAGCAAACAGGCACTCCAGCGTGATGCAGCCGTCACCGGTAGCAGGCAAACGGCAGTCGGCGCTTTCAAGGGAAGCCGGTATGAAATTGACCCATGACAGGCAGCGGACATCCACTTCTTTTTCCAGCCCCGGCACTTCTACTTCGGGCAACAAGATGCCCGAAGCAATCTTGTCGTGGTAGACTCCGGCCTCCTTACCGTTGCAGCCGCATTCTTCGGTGTGCAACACAAAGTCGGCCTGCGCCATCCATTCTCTGAACGGAATGGAGACCTTGTACGTGAACCGGCGCGAGGTTTTATGATCGTTTTTCAGAACCACCGAAGGAGTGGACTTATCTCCATTGTGCCGACCGGAATTGCCACCCAACACACGAGCACGCTCATACACTTTCTGCTTCTCGGTGCCATTAATAAGAATAGAGGGCAGGCTGAAGGCCTGATCATCCGCCTGCAAACGGGGAGTCAGTGTCAGCGATTCGTCCGAAGGCATCTGCAATCCTTCATAGTTAACGTCCATTTGTATATGCAACTGATTGCCCGAAAGGGAGAAACTTCGACGGGTTACCTGTATCTGCCCCATATAAGCCTCTTGACTGCATAACGTGCACAAGGGCAACAGCAGCAATAACATGCTGCAAAGTGTCTTTTGATTCATCTATTCAATTATTAATTACGACTTACTTTTTTTATTTTATCATATATACTACGGATATGGCTGCCTTTGTAGGTCCATAATATCCAAGGTTCTTCACATTCCTCTGCTTGCTTCCGCAACGACCGCAACGATAACGGTCGCTGCGCAGAAATGCCGCACCCACTCCCAGACTCGCCTCTATGCCCCAACGTGAAGTGAGCAACCAATGGTAGCCATAGGAAATTCCGGCTCCCAAAAGCCAACCTTCATAACGGGCTTCGCGTGCTCCCTTCAAAAGCTGTAAAGGCAAATGAACACCGCCCACATTGAAACGTCCCCCCATGAGGTGGACGCCCCAAAAATGTCCCGCAAAAGGGGTGCATAACCAATGGCGGGCCTCGGGTTGCAGAAGCCAATGCTTCCAACGGCGGTTGTCGTCAGGAGCAAAAGGCTGATAGTGCATTGCAAGCCCCAACGTCCACCGGGAAGCCACCAAGGCTTCCACCTCTATATTAGGAGATGCCAAAGCGTCGGCAAACAAATTGGTTTTCACAGCCAAGCGTTGTGCACATGCATTGGATACGGGCAACAGACACAATGCTATTGCCATCATCATTATATATAGCTTTTTCTCCATTATTATATATAGGTTATTCCTCATACGCTCCAATCTTTATATGTCCAACAAACTCACCTCGCCCAACAGGGTGCGGAGCATCTGATTGATTACACCCAGCCTCGAAGCTCCTGTCCCGTAATGGTAGTGCTTATAGATGCGCTCTTCGTCTGCACTGGGAGGCATGAGATTTATCCCCTCACCAATTGCCAGCAAAACTTGAAACAAAGAAATTTTTGAAAGGTCCTTACATAATTTATATGACTGAAAAAGGTTCGGATTGGCTTCGGGCAGCAGACTAATGATACCGGCAGCCTTTAGCTGGTCCAAAATAGCTCTGCACTTGGAATTGCAAGTGCCCCGGCCTTCCCTACCTAAATAAGACGAAGAGCTCGAATATCCAATTTCATGAAGTATATATATAGCAGCCTGAGTTTTGTTCGTCAACATTTTTGTCTATTTTGTTAGAAAGAAATATCCATTACTCCATAAGTAACGGATACATACATACGAAAAAGTATATTGTCATATTACAGCACAAAATAGCATAGTAATTTATGTGTATATAATAGGACATTACATACACTATCTCCTCTCATCTTTCGGCTTAGGAAAGATGAAGGAAAGCTACGTTCCAAAAACACCATTGTTAAGAAAAGTAAAAGCAGAGTTTTGGCTTATCTCTCAAAATACATAGCAAAAAGTGAAAAAAAATAAAGATTTCTTTTGTTTTTCAAGTATAATGTATAAATTTGCGGGCATATATACATCCGTTACTTATGGAGTAATTTTTACATACAACACTGATTTACAGCAATATATTGTTTGTTTGTCTTGTTTCTTATTATCTAAATATATAATCTATTATTACCTTATTAGCTTTTTTGATTTCATCATCATCAAACTGTTTCAGGTAACCCTCGGTCGTAGAAATGGAGGCATGCCCCAATGCCTCTGAAATCACTTCCACTGATATCCCGCGGAATTTTGCAATAGTGGCCCACGTGTGACGGGCCGTATAGGAAGATACCTTCTTGCCCAGCTTGCAAAGGCGCGAAAGCTGCCCCAAACGCAAATTGAGCTGACGCAAAGCATGCTGGTAGTTGCGATATGCAGCCTTACCGGAAAGAGCGCCATCGAGAATATCCAACAAGTAGGGAGAAGACGGGTCTTTGCTTGCATAAAGCTGGAGTAGCTTCATGGCTACCGGGTCTACAGCAATCAAAAGTGGCATGCCAGTCTTATGACGGCGGACAGTGAGATAGCCATTCTGCAAATCGACCTTGCGGAGGTTGGCCAAGTCGACAAAGGGGATGCCATGAAAACGGAGCATCAGTTCCAGACAAGCACGCGCCCAGTTGAGGTCGCGGGAAGAGCTGCGGGAAGTTCTCAACTCATCCTGATCCGTAGCCTTAGCCGCGCTCTTAGCTTTAGCTTTAGCTTCATACTCATCCGTAACCACACCCGCGTCTTCATTCACACCCTTCAACAGCACCAAGCGGATTTCCTCTTTCTTCAAAGCCCGCTGATGATTGGCATACCGCCCCGTAAACACGTTCTTGAACTGACGGGGAATATAAGGAGCAAGCCCCAAATCCACAGCCCGGTTGTACACCGCACGAAGCATGCGCATGTACGTGGAAATTGTGTTCCAAAGCAATGTCTGCCTCAACAAATGCTCCTGATAGCTTTTCAACCAGGCCGGATTCAAATCTTCAATGCGCAGGGAGCTTCCTCCATAACCCACAGCCGACTTCAAAGCACAATGATACACATGCGCAGTGCTGTAACGCCCCTGCCGCTCCATATCCGTAATGACGGATAGCATAAAATCATAGAGTTCATTTTTGTCCATAATTCTTTTATTATTACATTATAATTAATTTATTGACATTCAGTCAACAACCGATATTACACAATGTTTCATTACATATACTGCTAATTATATATTTTTATAAATAGGATATAAGCCATCAATTTGTCATACTTTTGTGCCCGAAGTATTAAAGGCTCCTTTTTCCTCGGTGAGGAACGGATCGCTTCCCGGTGGGAAAGCACCTGTTTCTCGGTGAGGAACGAACCATCGGACACCGCCCTATCATCGAAAGCCATTAACCGGCTACTATTCAATGTTTTCCGGAACCGTTCAGAACGAACTTCAACCGCCTACGGTTTCGGACTCCTTTCACAGGACCACAAACATAAATTCATTATCAAAAAATTAAAACATTGAAGACCCATGATGACCATCAGTATAAATGTAGAGCCCTATCTGGCCCACTACATGTATGCCCGCTACGCCAACTGCATCCATGAAGGCGCCATAAAGTTAAGCCACCGCGCCAATCTTTATCACATTTTACTTGAATTAACTGCTCCCCGCCCCCAAGGAATTTCTTGGCACGACACCGGAAACCTCATTCTCGCCCTCCCCGTCCCCGACATAGGCAAAGACCCACGCACCTACAACTACCTGAGCGGAGAAAGCATCCACCTGCTCGCAGTGAAGATAAACCGTCAAATGAGACGCGAAATGATAGAATACATGCTCAGCGAAAAGTTTGAACATGGAGTTATGTACAAACATTCCCTCATCCACTTCATTACCGACTATGACATGAATGAACTAATCAACGAAGATACCCTGATGAAACATTTCCAATTATGGAGAAAAAAAGAAAAACTGGAGAAAATAAAAGAAAGAGGAGATGCACAAGCCCCTACCCAACATCTATGACCTTTTAAGAAATCGCATCAGCAACCATTTTCATGGAAGAATATATTGAATTCTGAAACAATATATTTAACTTTGACCATAGCTTTTTGTATTGAATTCTAAAGTGGTACTTAAAGATCCCCACTTGATATTATTTAGTCTATGAGATTATGCAAATTATTGGAATAAAAGTAATAGAAGGCGCCCTATCGGTAATCAAGAATCTAAAACCCGGGACGTGGTATCCGTTCGGTGATTATATTGAACCGACGGAACTGAATGATTGGAGATGGGAAAAAGACGAGGATGATGGCTGGTTGTCTTCAGTGTACAAAGCAGCTACGGAAGAGACTTTTCCTGAAAACTTACAGATATCCGTATCATGCATTGTTGGACAGAACGGTTCTGGCAAAACTACATTGTTAGAACTGATGTTTCGCATAATAAATAACTTTGCATATACAGTACTTGACAAGAAAAGAAGTAAAAAGGAACAAGAAATGTTTGTTCAAACAGGTCGGGAACTATGTGAGGCCACCGGATTCGCAGCTTCATTGTTCTTCGAAACGGATGGAAATTTAGGAATAATAGAATATCAATATGGAAACATAAAGTATAGGTATTTGGCAAAGGCGGAAAACTCCAGAATAGAGATGGAGGAGTTCAATCAAAAATTTATATCTCAGAGCAAGAGAAAGAAACTACTCGCAGGATTCTTCTATACTATTTGCACCAATTATAGTATTCACTCATTTTGTGAAAAAGACTATTCTTCTGAAACCTTAATAATACCGGAAGGGCAAAATGGAGTAAACGGAAAGTGGATTAAGGGACTGCTTCATAAAAATGACGGCTATTTAGCTCCTATGGTAGTAGTGCCGTATAGAGATTCATGGGGCAACATAGACATTGCGAATGAAAAGGAATTGGCAGACCAAAGACTTGCAACATTAAGCCTTCTGTTTTGGTCACAAGAAAAGAGCTTTATGGAAAAATACAAACCGGCATATATTGAATATCGGTTTGATGATAAGTGCACAACTTGGCATTACAACAAGTTCCATAGCTTATGTAATGAACGATTGCCGATGAATGTGAAAGAATATGAAACGATTTTCAATGAATTCCATGGATATTGGAATGTAATATTAAGCTCTGAGTATGAACGTTTCAACAGATATTCAGCAGATGTTCAAAATGCGATATTGACGTATTTGACTTATAAGACAGTCAAAATATGTTTGAATTATCCTTCTTTTGGCATCCTGTTGGGAATAAGAAAACTTACTGACAAAGAAATAGAAATTGTTAGAGACAGATGGGAAAGAAATTCTAAGAATCGCCATAAATTGACAGATAGTGACATTAAGTATATGAGTATTGCCACCCTTCCACAAGAGTACTACAAGAAAATTGTAAATAAGATACTTTCACTGGATGAGCAAACACACATTACATTGAAAATCAGACAAATCTTAGAGTTTCTTAAACGAGGCTATTATGAACCTATTGTTGCAGCTAAAGAGTCTGACGAATATCCAATCTCAGTAAAGAAGATTGCAGTAGACAGAATTATAGCAGATAATCTTGAATATGACAATGCTACTCTGCCAGAAGGTCAAAAGAAAAAACGATATGCAAGATACGATGAGGTTTTTGAAATATTACCTCCTGCTATTTTTGAATGGCAATTATACCTGTTACCGAAGTCTACCAAACTTAACCGGGCCATGGACAATGGTTTATTGATGAATAAAATGAGTAGTGGGGAAAGGCAAATGCTACAAAGTGCCAGTTATATGCTTTACCATATCAAGAACATTGAAAGCATACGCGAAGATAATAACAGAAAAGCATATCGTCATATAAACATAGTATTGGACGAGGCAGAGTTATATTATCATCCAGAAATGCAAAGAACAATGATAGCCAATATTATTAAGATGCTTTCATGGTGTCATATAAACAACACCAAGATCCGTTCAGTGCATATAATGCTCGTAACACATTCACCCTTTGTTTTGTCAGATGTTCCAAAGAATAGAATTCTTTATATGAAAGATGGAAATACTGCAAAAAAAGACAATCAAACATTTGCAGCAAATATTCATGATTTGTTGTATAATCAGTTTTTCATTGAGAATCCAATTGGTGAAGTGGCATATTCTTCTGTTAAGAAGGTTGTGAATATGTATAATGAGTTTCCAAAACTCACTCAGAAAGATAAAGAACAATTTTACTCTAATATAAATTATTATCGCAAAATAATAAATCTTATCGGAGAACCGTACCTTCATAATACCTTGACGGAAATGCTTGATTTTATTATCATGGAAAGTGGTAAGCATGATGAGATAAAGGCGGAGCAAGAAAAGCTGAAAAGAAGATTAAATCATTTGGAAAATCTATTAAGACAGAAATGAGAAAAATACAATATCCAGATTCAAAAAAGATGCAAGTGTTACTAAATGAATACCAAAATATATTCTCGGATCATCTCAGCACTTTGCAAAAAGCGTGGAGCCCATTACGAGATCAACTAAGAAAGTATAGCTTGAATCCTGCCTGCAATAATATATATCCGGATAATATTGACGATATTTTCATCAAAACTTACGCGGAATTGACAGATATGTATTTAGACTATATCATAATACAACAAGGTACAAAAAAGCGGAACTATCCACAATTACATAAATCTCTAAAGAAAGTGTTTCACTATTCGGGAGAAGAGAATGCCAGCACACCTGCATACCAACCACAGATTGCTGATTTCTTTATGCAACATTCTAAAGAACTCGGAATATCTGTATGTTATTATTGTGAAACAAGTTTCATAAATACATACGGTTTTTCAAGCATTTATAAGAATTTTGCGGAATTTCTCGTAGATGCAGACATTCTTATGCTCAAAAAATTTGTCTGTAATTCAAAGGATGAACCATATAGTGATTTTGTTATAAATGACATATATAATTTATGTCATGCCAAGGATATAAATACAGTAGTTGACAAGTTTGACAACTATCGTTATTTCAAAAACGGAAATTCCAAGAAAAGCGAGCGTGTGATAAAAAAAATGCGTAATCATTTTGACTTGGACCATTTTCTGCCCAAGAGTGTCTGTCCGTTGGTGGCCCTTTCATTCTACAATTTTGTCCCAAGTTGTTCGGTGTGTAATGAAAAACTAAAACGTAGCAATATGATAGGAGAAACTGATAAGGCAAGATTATTAATGTTATCTCCGACAAGTAGTGACTACCAACTTGATAAGGAAATAAAAATAAGAATTGTTTATAAATCAGGTGTTTCAACACTTAGGATGCAGGAACATCCTGATGATTTTAGGCTGGAATTTATTCCGGAAAGAAATCCATATCAAGAGATTGTCAGGGTATTTCGATTAGATGAGCGTTACAATTTTCACAAACAAATAGCTTTGAAACAACACGACTTGTATCAAGACTTTGCACCTGGACATATAAGTCAGTTGAAACATCTGTTTAATGGAGCAAAATCATATCAAGAAATAGAAAACCAAATATTCAGAAACGAATATATAGAAGACTCTGCACGTTGTTTTGATAAACTAAAAAAAGATGTCAAGGAACAATGCAAAAGATGATAATTTTACTCTTGCAAAGTCATACCAAGCAATTCCTCCAATGTACCATTAAAGACATTCAGATCGACTTCTTCTTCAATGCCCGGAACATTGCCCACATCGGTATGTTGCCAAAAGTGCCATTTACCTTCATACTTTACGGAATCAACGTAATAATGGGCTATCCAATAAGGATAAGAATCGAAAATAGAATCGTTTAAATAACGCTTCTTGAATTTATAGGAAGTGTAAAGAATCGGCTTTACGCCATAATGTGCCTCCACTCTGTCGAGCCACGTTTTAACAGCAGCCTTCAGTTCCTGCGGTGATTTCTTTCCCGTAGTTTCCACATCAAGAACGGGCGGAAGATCTCCCTTCGTCAATTGCACAGTGTTAATAAAGAAATCGGCCTGTTTATGTGCGTCTGTCTTAGGCAGAAAGTAATGATAAGCGCCCCGGATAAAGCCGTATTTTCGTGCCTGGCCGAAATTTTCGATAAAAGTTTCATCCCCATGATCACCGCCCTCGGTGGCTTTCATAAAGATAAAGTGTATAGGAAACTTTGTCTCCTTATTACGAAGGAGCTTATTCCAATCTATAATACCCTGATAATGGGAAATATCAATGCCATGCACTTCGTAACTGCAAGGCATACATACCCCATAGCCTTTCAATCCGTAGCAAGGCTTCCAACGATAGGCGTAAGGACGAATAAAAAACCAATAAAATCCAACGGAAAATACCGCAACAATGCCAAATGCCAACAGATTGCGCAACCATACAGGCATGGTGCGAGACGTTGCCTGTTTCTTTTTTCGGGAAGAAGAAGCACGACGTGAGACAGGCTTACGACGGGAAGCGGTATTAGTTTTGGGAGGCATGCAAATATTTTAAACTAAATAAGCATCTACTAAAAACAAAACAGCCAATTACAGCAAAGACTGCAATTGGCTGTTAAGATTTTATTTACCTTGTTCCAGTTGCAAAGTCTTAGTAGGCTGGTCACAAACTTCCGTAGGACCGAAGTACTGGATAGGCCCCGGATAAACGTAGTCTGTTTCTATAGCCCAACGGTCGCGCTGAGCGGCGAATGACTTGAAAGGAGCACCATCCAGCTTCACCAAAGCTTTCTGGATTACCGGCTTCATTTCGCCATGACGACGTTCCATGTTCATCATCATTGTGATGGGCACACCGCCTGCAATCCATTCTTCAGCAGGAGCAGTAGTGTTGCGTACGGATGACATATAACCGGTCTTGCCGTTAGCAATCAGTGCAGAAGCAGCATAACCCAAAGAATAACAATAGTCTGCATCGAAGTTAGACGGAGCAGCGCAACGTCCTTCATAACCGAAGAAGTGATGCTGTGCAGCAAACTTACCTACAAACTTACCTTCTTCCTTCCACTGAGCCAACTTAGTAGCAACCATTTCGGACAGAAGCTTTTCTGTTTCGATAAGAGATACCTGTACATTTCCATGCGGGTCGCGATCCAGTGTCAACTGGCGTGCAACGCCTTCAGGAAGACTGGCATAGATTGCTGCATTTTCCGGAGAAAGCTTGCTGATGATATAGTCACGCTGATGTGATTTCTTGATGTGAGAGAATTCTTCCGCATTAGCAGCCAAGAAGTCGTTCAGTTCCGCAATCAGACGCTTCATGGCAGGAATGAACTCTACCAGACCTTCGGGAATAAGAACGGTGCCGAAGTTATGTCCCTTTGCAGCACGATTGGCAACGGCCTGAGCGATATAAGTCACTACATCATCCAAAGACATATTCTTTGCTTCAACTTCCTCAGAAACAATACAGATATTAGGCTGTACCTGCAAAGCACATTCCAAAGCAATATGAGAAGCAGAACGGCCCATCAGTTTGATGAAGTGCCAGTACTTACGTGCCGAGTTACAGTCACGCTGGATGTTACCGATTACTTCAGAATAGGTCTTACAAGCTGTATCAAATCCGAAAGAGGTCTCGATCATTTCGTTCTTCAAGTCACCGTCGATAGTTTTCGGACAACCGATAACCTGCACACCGCAATTCTTGGCAGCATAGTACTCGGCCAACACGCAGGCATTTGTATTAGAGTCATCACCACCAATAATAACCAGCGCCTTGATGTTCAGTTCTTTCAGAATTTCCAGACCTTTTTCAAACTGGTCTTCTTTTTCCAGCTTAGTACGGCCTGAACCGATAATATCGAAACCACCCGTATTGCGGTATTCGTCAATGATATCAGCAGTCAGTTCCATGTAATTATGATCTACCAAGCCGCCGGGACCCAGAATGAAACCGTACAGTTTGCTGTCTTTGTTCAATTTCTTAATACCGTCGAAGATACCGGAAATTACATTGTGTCCACCGGGAGCCTGACCACCGGAGAGGATAACACCCACGTTCATAGCAGGGAAATTAACAGCCTCATCAGTAGCTTCGAACTTAATCAAAGGCATTCCATAGGTATTGGGAAACAGTTTCTTGATATCTTCCTGATCGGCTACCGACTGAGTAGCTGCACCGGCCACTGCTTTTACAGTACCTCTCAGCGCTTTCGGAAGTTTGGGCTGATAAGCAGCCCTTGCAATTTGTAATGCACTTTTAGTCATTTCTTTTAATTATTTAAAGGTGTTAATAAAGTTCAGTTTAAAAGCGTCGCAAATTTCGCTTTTTTCTGCAAGAAATGCAAACCGCGAAGAGAAATAATTAAAAGTGAATACCAAAACGAAACAAATTACATCGCATTGCTTAGTTAATCAAACGGAATTTTCTAATTTTGCACGATAGTTTCAAAAAAGAATCGTTCTTAAAAGGCCATAAATGAAATTACCAAAGTACTATAATCATGCCATCATTCACATATACTCCAATAGTTGCAAAGGCGCATACACCACCGTACAAAATTCACAAGTATTTTGCTCGTCGCCCTCACAACGTATTTAACCAGCTTATTGAAAATTTCACTTCCCCGGGTGAGATTATTCTCGACCCTTTTTGTGGTGGAGGTGTCACTATATATGAAGGTGTGACTCAAGACAGGCGCGTCATCGGATGCGATTTGAACCCTCTATCCACGTTTATTGTAAGAAACATGATCAAGAAGTCTGAAGATATAGAAGTTCTTGAAAAGTGTTTTAGAGAGTTACGTTGCTACCTTGAAACTTTGGTAAAGGACTATATGTTCTTTGAACTGGACAATCAGAGATATGATATATCTTGGGCTGAAATGGCCCTGACAATCAGATGTCCAAAGTGTGGCAGGCCTTCTCCACTTGCCAATGACCTGAAAATAAAGAATGGCAAATACCGGTGTTCAAATAAATATTGTGAACTAAACAGCGAGGGGGAAATTGATATCACATCTTGTGAAAGATTGGAACCTCAGTATATATTTCTGATTAATGCAGCCAATAGAACTCGAATCACGAAGCATTTCGAGGAGGACGACATGGTGCGTTTTAAGTCGCATATCAAATTTCTGAAAAAAGAAATCATTGGTCATCATATCAATATACCGCGCGACCTTATACCTATGGACTGGGACCGTCAGTTTGAAGACGGCCTTGCCAAAAAAGGGATTTTGTATTTTCAGGATTTCTTTACTAAAAGGAACCTGATGATTTTGTTGCTCCTCAAAAATAGAATAAATTCGTTGGAGGAAAAACTTGGAACTGAAAAATACGAACTTGTCAGAATTGTTTTCAGCAATATCCTGAAAGACTGCAATATAATGTCATTTACAAATGCGGCATGGCAAGGAGGATCCCCAACGACATGGAGCAAGCATGCTTATTGGATTCCAAATCAATTCTGCGAAGTTTCAATTATTCCGGCATTTGACAAATCTGTTGCCAAAGTCTTGGCTTCTATTAAGCATAACAACGGCATAAATTATATACCGGTAAGAACAAATTCCATTAAAGATCTATTGGAAAACAGAGCTAATGTTCTGCTTTATAACGCCCCTATCGGCCATACGGATGTACCAGAGAGCAGCGTGGATGCCATAATCACAGACCCTCCTTATGGCAGCAATGTGCAATATTTAGAGTTGTCTCATTTCTGGTATCCCTGGAACCAAGACCTTTATGAGCGTTATCCAATCTTTGAACTTGAAGCGGTTGCTAATAGAAAAAAAGGATTTAACGGAGCCAAGAGCCAATATGATTATGAGAACAATCTATATGAAGTGTTTAAGAATGCATATAGGGTTCTCAAACCTATGAGGTATTTGTCTTTGACATTTAACAACAAAGACATATGCTCATGGCTGGCACTGCTATTTTCAATCCTAAAATCCGGATTTACATTTGACAGGATGTATTTTCAGGATGGAGTTAAAAATTACCGCCAAACAGCGCACACAAAAGCAAAAGGCTCCCCTTATGGGGATTTTATCTATACTTTCAAAAAGGTTGATAGCATTCCTGTGAAAGTGTATACAACGGAGGAAGATTTTATTTATGACATTGATAATATCTTTCTAAAGGACATCAGTTGCAGTGATGAGAATAGAAATGAAATGATATTGCAGATGTTTGTGGATGCAATACCGTTAATAGACGCCTTTGCAAAAACATATCTCAGAACAAAGGGTATTCATCATTTATACTCCCATTTCAATAAAAAATATTTATCAAAGCTTTACGATACAGATAATGCGAACAAGTGAATCTAAAACCATAATAAATCAAGAGTTATTTGACGTAAAGCTTCCTGATTATCAGAGAATAATCGAACGCCTTGTATCAAAATACAATGTTGTTGACGGAAGCTACTATGAAGGTCTTGTTAATTTCAAGGCTAACTTGGTTGTTCCTAAACACAAATGGTATGATTATAAACAAGGCTATTCAGAATTACTTGTCAAACATATCATCGACGAAGCCAAGCCACTAAAGGAGCATTATATTTTAGATCCTTTTTGCGGTGTTGGCACAACGAACCTTACATCAGTAAATCGTGGTTACAAGACTATTGGGTTTGATATAAATCCAATGGCGATATTAACGGCAAAAGCCAAGACACATCATTACACACCCAAAGAAATTGCTCTGATAAAAAAATATTTGGAAAGTTTCACTCTGCCGGACTCCAAAGTAGAGATTGAAGGTGGGCGTGTCATAGAGACTTCTTTTACAGAAGACGTACTCGATATTCTGCTCAAGATCCGTTTCTTTGTTGATGGTATAAATAATGATGCAGTCCAAGATTTCTTTAGGCTTGCTCTTATTTCGATAATAGACAAATGCTCCTTAAAAATTAAGGATGGCAATGGCTTAAAATTTAAAAAGAATTACAAGGCTGTACCGGATTTGGTCCGACTCTATTTGGACAAGGCATCCGAAATGTTATCTGACATCCGGATGTCAAACGAAGACAAAGAGAATAAGATCATTTTGGGGTCTATGATAACTGAAGAGGCTTTTAACAAAGTAAAAGACATGCCTATCGGACTGTGCGTATTTTCGCCACCTTATGCAAACTGTTTTGACTACTGTGAAGTGTATAAACTTGAATTTTGGATTGGAGGCTTTGTCAAATCCTACGATGACTTTGAGCGATTTAGATCAATAGCCTTGCGCTCACATGTGAATTCTAAATTCAGTCATGAATTTTCAAACAGCAATAAAGATGTGGACACAATAGCTTCACTAATATCATCTTTCAACATCTGGAACAAAAATATTCCAGATATGATTAGAGGATATTTTGATGACATGGAATCGATGATTAAGAATTTATCTAAAATCCTCGTCAACAAGGCAAAATGTTATATTGTAGTTGCAAATTCCGGATATAAAGGCATTTTGGTACCAACCGACTTGCTTTTAGCAGAAATAGCAGAAAAATATGGCTACAAAGTTTGTAACATATATCATGCGCGCAAAATCCGCTCATCTTCTCAACAAATGCATATCCTGAACACAAATTATAACAATCTAATGAGAGAATCTGTAATTGAACTTCAAATTATCAAGTAGATTATGATATACTCCAACTTATTAAAAAAACACTACTCAGATTGGCCTTCTTTGGAAAAGGCCATAGAAGCTTTGCCAACTGCAAAAGCGAGAGGTAACGTTTTTGAAGAGTTTACATTTGCGTACTTTACCATAAAGAAACAAATGTATCAAATAGCAGAGATATACCCATCTGCAGATATTCCTGACAAATACAGAAAAGCTTTTAAGCTTGGCAATAAACAACACCAAGATAGTGGCGTTGACGGCCTTATTATTACAAATGAAGGAAAGTCTATTGCTTACCAGTGTAAATTCCGCTCCGGCAGAGTTAAACCAACCTACGAAGAACTCACCAAATTCTGGTCTGACGGCCGTTATTGCGACTATTGTTGTACAGTTGCCAATTCTTTTGCAGTGAGTAATCTCTCTGATAAACACGAAGAAAATCTTCAGATTCTGGCAAAAGACTTTGATTCTCTTGATCAAGAATTCTTCGACCAACTTTACGATCTCGTGAACAACGAGAATGCTGGAAAGAACAAGGTCTTTTATGAGCCATACGATTACCAAAAGCGTATCATTAAGGAGGTTCTTGTAGGATTTTCAGTTGAAAACAGAGGCAAAGTTATTGCAGCCTGCGGCACAGGAAAAACTCTAACCTCATTATGGATTGTTGAAGCAATGAAAGCTGAAACAGTTCTATTCCTGGCACCAAGCATTTCTCTTGTGAAACAGACACTTGAGGCGTGGGCTGACCAAGCTAAAATTCCATTCACTTACTTGTGCGTTTGCAGTGACAATACTGTTTCATCGAACATAGACGATGATGAAGCTGACATCAGTGTATCTCAGTTGGGTGTACCCGTAACTACAAACATCAACGAGATTGCCAAGTTCTTAGACCACACAAAGGGTAAGGTCAGGTATATCTTTTCCACCTATCAATCTGCAGATAAGATTTCCGAAGCACAGAAGACCGCAAAAGACACTTTTGACTTGATTATCTGTGATGAAGCGCATCGAACAGCAGGTATGCGTTCCAATTTCTCATTGGCACTGGAGGACCAATTCATTTGTTCAAAGAAACGGTTGTTTATGACTGCAACAGAACGGATGGTCCGTCCATTGTTGAAACGGCATCTTGAGGAAAATGGAAAAGTTATTTTCTCTATGGATGACGAAAATGTATATGGTCCGTTATTCTCACAATATAATTTTGGAGCCGCGATTAAAGATAAAACAATTTCTGATTACAAAATTGTTGTTGCCGGTGTAAAGGAAAGCGAAGTATATAATTACATTGCTGAGAATAAACACATTTCTGTCGGGGACTTGGATAACAATGAGAAGACAACAACTGCTGAAATTCTATATTCAAAGATATTGTTTTTTTAATGGGTGAGTTCCCCATTAAAAAAACAATATCTTTCCACTCCTCTATTAGAAAAGCCAAGGATTTCGTTGCTGAAAACGGTAATGATATTTCACTTTCAGATGTGATTCGTGAATTCAATGAACACATCACCGAAGATAATCTTTTTATAGATAACATCAATTGCCAACTAGATTCCGGCTCTCGTGCTCAAATACTTAACAAATTCAAAAACACCGAATATTCTGTCATATCAAATGCCAAGTGCCTCACCGAAGGTGTAGATGTTCCCATTATTGACAGTGTATATTTCATTGATAGAAAAAAATCTTTGGTTGATATTGTTCAAGCATGCGGTAGAGCATTGAGAACCCAAAATGGCATTGATAAAACAGCCTATTTTATCATTCCGATTCTCATTCCGGAGTCTTCTGTTGCGGAAGAAATCTTAAACTCTGAAGAGTTTGAGATTGTCTATAATATCATTCAAGCACTCAGAAGCCAAGATAACAGACTTGAAGATTGGATTAACAGGCTCAATAATGAATATGTCAGGACAGGCAGGATCGGCTCTGACTACACAGACGACGATGTTCCTATCATAATTCAAATAGAAGGAATCGACATCAAACAATTCTCCGACGAATTATATGTACAAATCGCTACTGTAAATGCGAATCCTGATAATATTCGCAGGCCAACCACTTTTGGCGCCGGTGAACGAAAAACAGGACATGCGCGTATCTTCAAAACAATAGGTGATTATGCTGCAGAACGTTTCTTCTCAAGTTTGGTTGACCCGACTATAAAAATTTATAAAGATAAGAATTCCAAATGTCTTTCAATAGCCGATATTAAAATAGACAACAACAATATCAGCCATACCTACCGGTTAGGATTGATTGAAAAGTCAGAGAAAAATTATAGTCTTACTCCTTTGGGCGAATATTATCTTAGTGGTCGTATCAAACCCCAAGATTTGTTTAGGAAGCAGATGTTGAGATATTCAAACTCATTAGAGGATAATAAAATAGCTCACACGCTCTTCCCATACAGAGCCTGTTTGGAAGTGCTCAAAAACTTGGAAGTAAAAAAACTGACATTTAACGAATTTGCTTTTTGTATATATCCTATGTACGATAGTACTCCAGATTCCATCAAAAGAGCTGTAGACGACATCAACTATCTGCGTCAGAAATATCCAAGGCTGAAAGCAATCAATATTGCTAACCGACCTCAAATATTACAGTTACTGAATACGTATTTCGGTACTACCCTGACTATTACCGATATATGGGGAACTGCCGGTACCACCGTCAAAAATCTGTATTCATATTTCAAGAACCATTTGTCTTTATTTGAAGATATCATAGAAATAAAGAATAGGGAAATTTGTATTAAGCCCGGAGTTAATGCTAACGATATAGACAAATTATTGGAGATAGATAAAAACATTGAAAAAGTTGACAGGAAGAATCTATTCGCAATATATACCGAAGTGTCGTCATGCCTATGATATTTTTCTTAGTCTAATAAAGTCGCCACCATAGCCTTGCATCTGTACATCAAGGCTATACCTACAAAAAAGAGTACTCTTAACAAATGTCAGGAGTACTCTTAACTATCACCACAAACAGCCTTATTTCTCTACCTGCCAGCCGCCCCCCAAGGCTTTATATACATTCACCACCGCTATCAGTTCGTCGCGAATGGCATTGCTGACCCCAATTTGCGCATCAAAATAACCACGCTGGGCATCGAGAACATCCATGTAATTGATAACACCGTTGATATACTGCAACTGTGCCAGTTCCACATACGTTTTGGCAGAACGCTCCAATTTAAGGCGCAACTGATATACCTCCTTTATCTTGTTGAAGTCCACAATCGCATTCTTGGCTTCTTTGAAAGCATTCAATACTGCCTTTTCATAACTATGCACTTCGGCTTCAAACGAAGCTTTCTGCGCTTTCAAAGCAGCCCGGTTCTTGCCCCAGTTGAAAAGAGGAGTCAGTACCGCACCATTCAACAAAGAATAAGGCGACTGAAGAAAGTTGGACAGGACATCACTCTCCAATCCAAACTGACCGGTTAATGAGAGCCGGGGAAACATATTGGTATAAGCCACTTTTACACGAGCATGCTCCGCTATAAGCTGCTGTTCCGCAGCACGAATATCGGGACGACGTTCCAGCAAACCGGAAGGTAACCCTACCGGCAAAGACTCCGGTACATCCAGTTCCTGCAAGAAGCGGCTACGTTCGATACGGGTGGGAAACTCACCGGCAAGAAAAGCGATGTCATTTTCCTTGATAGATATTTTGCGTTCCAAATCCGGAACAAGCGTAGCAGTGCGGGCCAACTCCACCTGTGCCTGTTGATAAGAGGTCTCCGAGGTAAGCCCACCCTCAAAACGTATTCGAGCGAGACGCACTCCTTCCTCACGTGCTTTTTGTGTCTGACGCACAATCTCCAATTCCGTATCGAGCGCAACCAATTCATAATATGCCTGAGCCACTTCGGAAACGATGGTCATGCGTAGGGCACGCTGTGCTTCCACGCTTTGCAAGTACTCGGCAACGGCAGCGGCTTTCTTCCAGCGCAGATTCCCCCAAAGGTCAAGTTCCCATGACAAAAGAGCTTTTGCCTCATAAGTATTACCTACGTCACGACTATGACCGCCATGATTCTCCACTTCACGTTCCGCCTCCACTCTCCCATTCAATTGGGGCAGCAAGTTGGCTACACTGATGCGTTTCTGCGCTGCCATTTCCTTGACACGGGCAGCAGCGATAAGCATATCTTTGTTATATTCCAATGCACGATCTATCAAACTGCGCAAAGTGTTGTCGGTATAAACCGCCTGCCATTGCTCGTCGGCAATGCTGGCGCTGTCCTGTTGTTGAGCCAAACTATCGGGTAACACCATTTCCGGACGAACATAACTCTTACCCACTTTGCACGATGCAAAAAGCACCGGAATGAGTAACAGAAGTATATATATATTCTTTCTTTTCATAAGTACGTAATCAAAATTCGTTTGCAATATTATCATCAGTCTTTTTTGATTTTGTGTTGCACTTTGGCTTTCGCTTTATAAATCAGTACAAAGAAGAACGGCACAAGTACAATACCAAATACAATGGCAAAGATCATTCCAAAGAACACCCCCGTACCGATTGCCTGACGGCTTGCAGACCCCGGTCCGCTTGCAAGTACCATAGGAAGCATACCCAAGACAAAGGCAAGCGAGGTCATCAATATAGGACGGAAACGAAGTTGAGCGGCATGAATGGCCGACTGTACCAAGTCTCCCCCATTATCTACCTGTACTTTGGCAAACTCTACGATAAGGATAGCATTCTTTGCCGCAAGCCCCACAAGCATTACCAAACCGATTTGGAAATAAATATCATTTTCCAAGCCACAAACAGCAACCCCTAAATAAGCTCCCAAAGCAGCTACCGGCAAGGAAAGCAATACTGCGATAGGCACTGTCCAGCTTTCATATTGCGCAGCCAAGAAGAGGAAAACGAAGAGGAACACCAATGTCAGGACCAATCCGGTCTGCCCGCCGGCTTTCTTTTCCTGATAGGAAAGTCCACTCCATTCAAGACCTATGTTGTCCGGCAAATGATCGCGTGCTATCTGTTCCATGATCTCCATAGCCTGACCGGAACTGTATCCCTGTGCAGCCGAACCGCGGATAACGGCGGTAGTAAACATATTGAAACGCTTGATACTACCCGGCCCTGTGGTGTAGGATGCATTGCCCAATGAGGTCAGCGGAACCATTGCTCCATTGGCAGCTTTCACAAAGAACAGATTGATGTTCTCTTTATGCTCACGATACGGAGCCTCCGCCTGAATATACACCTTATATATACGGTTGAACATATTAAAATCGTTTACATACACAGAGCCCGTATAAGCTTTCATCGTAGAGAACACGTCTGCCAACGGTACGCCCAGCATCTTCACCTTGTCACGATCCACATCAAAATAGAGTTGCGGGATTTCGGACTGCAAGGAAGAAGAAAGTCCTGCCAGCTCTTTATGCTTCTGGGCATAATACATCAAGGTGTCTGCCGCTTGTACCAGATTTTCGAAAGTCGCCTCACCACGTGCTTCAAGCTGCATTTCAAAACCTCCGGAGGCTCCCAACCCCGGAATCACAGGTGGAGTGGAAAGATAGACTTTACATTCGGGATATTCCTTCAGGTCTCTCTCTACCCTTGCCATAATCTTATCAATGGTGGTATTTTTGCGGTCTTCCCAAGGCTTTAAAATGACGGTCAGTTCGCTGCGTGCCTGATTACTTCCCACACGCGGACTGCTTCCCGTTACATTCTGCACATAAGCCACATACGGATTTTGCTCCAAATACTTCACCGCGCGATCGGTCACTATACGGGTACGCTCCAGTGTGGCGCCTTCCGGTAACTCCAGTTCCACCTTAAAGTATCCCTGATCTTCGACAGGCAAGAAACTGGTAGGAATCAGGCGATGGATGATGAAGATAGCAATCAGCACCATTCCAAATGCACTCATCAGACGTCTTGGATGCTTGATAACGCGACTGATAACACCGATATATTTATGATTGCTGATGCTCAGCCACTCATTTATTTTACGGAACACAATATTCTTTTTCGCTCCGCTATTAGGCTTCAGTATTAGCGAACACATCACAGGGCTAAGGGTTAAAGCCACAACCGTAGAAAGCAACACAGACACAGCGATGGTGATAGTGAACTGGCGGTATAATTGTCCGGTAATGCCACTCAAGAAACTTACCGGAACGAATACGGCACAAAGCACCAACGAAGTTGCAATCAAAGCACTTGCCAAACCGTTCATAGCCTTCTTGGTTGCCTCATAGGGCGAGAGCTTTTCCGTCTCCATCAAATGTTCCACATTCTCTACCACCACAATGGCATCGTCCACCACAATACCGATAGCGAGAATTAATCCCAATAAGGTCAATATATTCAACGAGAAACCGAAAATAAGCATGAACCCGAAAGTACCGATCAAGGATATAGGTACTGCAACGACAGGAATCAAAGTCGCACGCCAGCTTTGTAGAGAGAGGAACACTACCAGTACAACAAGTATCAATGCTTCGAACAACGTTTTATATACCTCATGAATAGACTCCGAAATATAAGTAGTCATATCAAACGGTATCTCGTAACTCATTCCTTCGGGGAAGTTTGCACTTATTTCCTCCATTGCTTTCTTCACATTGTCCGCCACTTCCATAGCATTGGCACCCGGAAGCATATAGATGCCAAGAACAGCCGCATTCTCACCGTTGATACCACTCTCTGTGCTATATGAAGAGGCTTCGAGCGATACGCGCGCCACATCGCGAAGACGAATGATAGATCCGTTGGCATTGGCACGAACCACAATGTCCTCAAACTGTTTCGCCGAGCTCAAACGGCCTTGCGTCGTAATGGGAATGGTTATGTCCAAACCCCGTACCGGCTGCTGTCCTAAAACGCCGGCTGCCGATTCGCGATTCTGGTCTTTCAATGCGTTCTGCAAGTCCTGTACCGTCAAACCGAAGTTTGCCAGCTTGTCCGGCATAGCCCATATCTGCATGGCATAGTAACGGCTACCGATATTGGATACACGCCCCACACCGGGAATACGGCGCAAAAGGTCGAGCACATTGATTGTGGCAAAGTTACTCAAATAGATTTCATCGAACTTCGGGTCGCTGGAAGTCAAACAGATAGTCATCAACTGACTGGGGGCTTGCTTCTCTACCGAAATACCATTTTGGATAACTTCGGCCGGCAAACGGCTTTCCGCCAGTTTCACACGATTCTGAATTTCTACGGCAGCCAAATCGGGATCGGCAGACACATCAAAAGTCACCGTTGCCGAAAAGCCTCCGGAATTAGAACTGTTGGACTCCATGTACAACATACCCGGAGTACCGTTTATCTCTTGTTCGATAGGGGTTGCCACCGCTTGCGATACGGTCAGTGCGCTTGCTCCCGGATAGGATGCACTGATTTTTACAACGGGCGGCGTTATCTGCGGATATTGATCCACCGGAAGCATCGTCAGACCGATAATACCGACAATTACAATCACAATCGATATCACCGCCGAGAACACCGGGCGGTCTATAAAGAAACTTACTTTCATACTGTCATTACTTTGAGAGGTTGTTATCCTTTACACTATTCTCGGAAGCGATTTTCTTGTTCAAAGAGTCTGCCGGCTCTTCTTCCTCCTTAGGAGCAGCAGCCTGCGCACGTACTTTCATACCCGGAGTGAGTTTATGGAAACCTTCCGTCACCACTTGCTCGCCTGCCACCAGTCCGCGTTCGACAACCATATTGTTACCAAACTCAGGTCCTAACTCAATGAAACGCTTCTCCACCGTAGAGTCGCGGCGCATTACATATATATAAGCACCTCCCTTTTCAATGGTTACCGCTTTCTGAGGAACAGCCACAGCCCCTTCGCGCACATCCAGCAACAGCTTCACTTTTGTAAACTGTCCCGGCAACAATACCCTGTTGGGATTGGGCATCTCTGCACGAACAGAGAATGTACCGGTCTGCGGATCGACCTGCGGTTCGGCAAAATCCACATAGCCTTTATAAGGATAGACAGTATTATCTGCTAAAGTAATCGTAATGTTGGGTTGCCAGGAACGGGTAGAGTCCTGACGGCCTATCTCGATGTTACGTTCCTTGCTTTTAAGATAATCCAATGCGGTCATGCTGAAATCCACCAATACCGTATCACTCTTCACCACAGTGGCGAGCAGTGATTTGCCTCCCGGACCTACCAACGTTCCCAAGTCCACATTTCTTTCACTGATATGACCCGACAAAGGAGAACGTACAATGGTATACCCCAGTTCCAACTCTGCCTGATCCAAATCCGCCTGGCTCATGGAGACGGAAGCCTCGGCTGTTTCATAGGCAGCCTGGGCATTGTCCAAGTCCAACTGGCTGGCGGCATTCTGTGCATACAAAGGACGAATACGTTCCAAATCTCGCTTGGCTTTCAACGCCTGTGCCTCATCTTTCTTTAATTGTGCACGAGCTTTATCCGCCTTTGCCCGATATTGATCCTGATTAATGACAAACAATACTTGATTTTTAGTTACATACTTACCTTCGGCGAAAAGCATACTTTCCAGATAACCTTCCACACGCGCACGAACCTCTACAAACTGTTGTGCACGAATGCGTCCTACATATTCACCAAAAATCTCCACATCACCCACTTCGGCAGGCTCCACAATTACGGTGGGCGCTTCCGGTTGTACTTTCTTCGGCCAAGTCAATATCAGATAACCGGCAAGCAACACCGCCATACAGGCTATCATCATTATTACCCTTTTCTTTCTCAGCTTCAATTCTTTTTTCGTAAAAAATAGTCTCATGCTTGTTTGTTTATTAAATTTAACCCTGTTTCTTTATTCAAAGCAAACGCAGTGCCAAAGCCGGACAGGGTATTATTTTTATTATATAATAGTTTAGTTATCAACCATAAACATACATACAGGCTACCTATACCACAGCTATATTCCACACCTATGCTGTGGAAATTCTCCACAAATGTAGAATTATTCTACGAACTGTTTCACATTAAAAACACATAAAATCCCGTTTTTCCTCTCCATTCATTGAGAAAAACACTATCTTTACCGAAAATAATTCAATTTATTCACATAAAAAGTAAAGATTATGGCAAGTAGAAAAGTATTGAAAAAGAATGTCAACTATATCGCCGGCGAATTGTTTGCCGAATGTCTTATGAACAGCCTGTATGTACCCGGAACAGACAAAAAGAAAGCCGATGAACTAATGGCTGAAATCTTGAAAATGCAAGATGAATTCATCAGCCGCATCAGCCATACCGAGCCGGGGAATGTAAAAGGTTACTACAAGAAATTCCGTTCTGATTTTAACGCAAAAGTAGACGAAATCATTGAAGCTATCGGTAACCTGAAATAACACAGAATGAAGAAAGGACTATATAGTTTTATCTACTATCGCCTGTTAGGGTGGAAAACGAATGTAACAGTGCCCAACTATGACAAATGCGTCATCTGTGCAGCACCACATACTTCCAACTGGGATTTGTTTATCGGTAAACTGTTTTATGGAGCCATTGGGCGAAAGACCAGCTTTATGATGAAGAAAGAGTGGTTTTTCTTTCCTTTGGGACTAATATTCAAAGCCGTTGGCGGCATACCGGTAGACCGAAGCCGAAAAAGCTCTTTAGTGGACCAAATGGCACGTAAATTTGCCGGAAGCAAACAGTTTCATTTGGCTATTACCCCGGAAGGAACGCGCAAGGCCAATCCTAACTGGAAAAAGGGATTTTACTTCATAGCACTGAAAGCACAAGTACCTATCATGCTGATCGGTATAGACTATCCTACCAAAACCATTACTTCCACCAAGGCAATAATGCCTACGGGAGATATTGAAAAGGACATGCATGAGATAAAACTCTATTTTAAGGATTTTCAAGGAAAGAACCCTGAGAACTTTTCAATCGGAACAATTTAAAAAGCGACCGGCAACGGCCTCCTATCAGAATGAACCGACTACGCGTCAGTATCCTGCAAACGGATATTGCTTGGGAAAATAAACAAGACAACCTCCGTCGTCTCCGCGAACAACTGGAAACACTTCGTGGAGCGACGGAGATTGTTGTTTTACCGGAAACATTCTCTACCGGATTCAGCATGAATACCGACAGACTGGCAGAGCCGGTAACAGACAAGACAATCGCTACTTTGCGCCAATGGGCCGCGGAATGTCAGATAGCCCTTGCCGGAAGCTACATTTCCTGCGATGAAATTCCCGTTGCATCCGAGGATAATGAATTATCCTACAAACATCCGGCATACTACAACCGCGCTTTCTTCCTCACTCCCGAAGGGGAAAGTTATTTCTACGACAAACGTCACCTGTTCCGCATGGGGCATGAGACAGAACATTTTACGGCAGGCTCTCAACGTGCCGTAATCTCATACCGAGACTGGAACATATTATTGCTTGTGTGTTACGACCTACGCTTCCCTGTGTGGAGCCGGAATGTAGACAACGAATACGACCTATTGATTTACGTTGCCAACTGGCCCGTCTCCCGGCGGAAAGTCTGGGACATACTCTTGCAGGCACGCGCACTGGAAAACATCTGTTACGTCTGTGGCGTCAACCGCATCGGTATAGATAACAATCAAATTCCATATAACGGCGGTAGCGTAATCTACTCCCATAAAGGTGAGCTACTGGCCCATGTGCCCGACAATAGAGAAGGGACAGCCACCGCCGCACTTGAACTCGCCGCATTGCAAACATTCAGAAAAAAATTTCCCGCATGGAAAGACGCGGACTCTTTCACTATCGTTTCAGATAATAATTCACAGTAGTTACTACGCGTATGCTTTTAATATAAGGTGTATTGGCATCTCTGTCCGATATGGAAAACTGCCCCTGCGAAGCATTCCGTATCTTGCCCAGACTGCTATCCGAGTCTTTTGCAAACTTCTCGGCAGCGGCACGAGCATTCTTTGTGGCTTCTTCTATCATTTGCGGCTTCACATCATTCAGACCTGTGAATTCATATACTACGTTATACCGGTAATCGCCTCCGCTAATGGCTATCCCCTGCTTCAGCAATTCAGCCTGCTCCGACATCAGTTGCCGCACCTTCTCTACATTCTTCGAAGTAACCGTAATTACGGATGTCGCATTATACCGATAAACGATATCACGATTGCCATAGCGTTCGGCCTGCATATCTATCACTTCCGGAGGAGCTATACTGATTTCTTCTTTCGCAATGCCGTTACTCTCCAGAAATTTCACAATAGCTTTATTTTTCTGCTCCATATTGGCATAAAGCAAAGAAGGATCATTCCCGATATCCTTATACATCAAAGGCCATATCACCTTATCGGCAGGGACTTCCATTTCAGCCAGACCTTTCACGCTGACAATACGTTCTTTGTCTATAAAATCATTGATACCGCATTTGATTGTCACTCCTAACAAGATCATACCGGCAGCGATAATGGCTGCTTCTATTTTCCACGTTTTCATACTCAATCGTTTTATAAGTTTATTAGTTAGTAAAACAAAATAACGAAATTAAAGTTTTCATGCTTTATAATCCTGATTAAAAGATATTAAATGGAAATCTCTTTAAACATTGCGCAGCTATTTTTAGAGTATTTAATAAAAATACCTAAATGTATGGAGTGCATCTTACCTAAAAAGTAGCTATTTTTGTCCGTCGAAACGAAGTCTGACGACCGATACGATTAATTTATTAACACTAACCCCTAAATCCTATGTTGACTCAACTCATCAACGCACGTATCTTGACCCCGCAAGGATGGCTCAAGGACGGTTCCGTACTTATCAGGGACGGAAAAATTCTAGAAGTAACCAATTGTGATCTCGCCGTTATCGGAGCACAACTGATTGATGTGAAAGGAATGCATGTATTGCCCGGAGGCGTAGAGATCCATGCGCATGGCGGCGGAGGACGCGATTTTATGGAATGTACAGAAGATGCTTTCCGCGGTGCCGTCCAAACCCACATGAAATATGGAACCACCAGCATATTCCCCACCCTGTCCTCATCTACCGTACCGATGATTGAACAAGCGGCGGAGACTTGCACAAGGATGATGGCGGAAAAAGACAGCCCGATATTGGGTCTGCACCTTGAGGGTCATTATCTCAATATGGCAATGGCAGGCGGACAAATGCCCGAAAACATCAAAAATCCGGATCCCAATGAATATATCCCTATTGTAGAAAACTGGCACTGCATCAAACGCTGGGATGCCGCTCCCGAATTGCCCGGAGCCATGCAATTCGGCAAGTACATCACCGGGAAAGGAATTTTGGCCTCAGTGGCCCACACCCAAGCCGAATTTGAAGACATCCGTACCGCATACGAAGCCGGATATACACACGCCACCCACTTCTATAATGCGATGCCCGGATTCCATAAACGTCGTGAATACAAATACGAAGGAACAGTAGAAAGTATCTACCTGATGGATGACATGACCGTTGAAGTAGTAGCCGACGGCATCCATGTACCGCCTACAATCCTGCGTCTTGTCTACAAGATAAAAGGCGTAGAACGGATGTGTGCCATAACCGACGCCCTGGCATGCGCTGCAAGTGACAACAAAGAGGCCTTTGATCCTCGCGTCATCATTGAAGACGGCGTGTGCAAACTGGCCGACCACTCTGCCCTTGCCGGTAGCGTAGCAACTATGGACCGGCTGATACGTACAATGGTACAGAAAGCCGATATACCTTTGGCAGATGCCGTACGTATGGTTTCCGAAACTCCTGCGCGCATCATGAATGTCTATGACCGCAAGGGATCACTCCAAAAGGGGAAGGATGCCGACATTATCGTTATGGACGAAGATTTGAAGATTAGAGCGGTATGGGCAATGGGTAAATTAGTGCCTGAAACCGATACTTTATCATAAAAATTACCTCAAAAGAATGCGAATGAACTTTGTTTTTCGTATTTTTGTTAAGTTTTGAACGAGCGAACAGCTTTAATCATTTATTAATAACCAAATTATTGTATGAAAACCAATCTTAGTTCTCAAATTACTCTCAACAGAGTATCCCCCAGGTATTATAGACCTGAGAACGCTTTCGAACGGTCGGTACTGACACGTCTCGAGAAAATTCCGACAGACATTTACGAATCTCCCGAAGAAGGAGCTAACCAGATTGCTTTGGACATTGCACAGGTGATTCGTGACAAGCAGAAAGCCGGACGCTTCTGCATACTTGCATTAGCAGGCGGTAACTCTCCGCGCAATGTCTATTCAGCCCTCGTGCGCATGCACAAAGAAGAAGGGCTGAGCTTCCGTAATGTAGTAGTGTTCAACCTTTATGAATATTACCCACTGGCATCGGATGCAGTCAACAGCAATCTTAATGCATTGAAAGAAATGCTGCTCGACCACGTAGACATCGATATGCAGAACGTATTCAGCCCCAACGGGACCATCGCCAAAGATACCATATTCGAATATTGCCGCTTGTACGAGCAACGCATTGAAAGTTTCGGCGGAATTGATGTGGCTGTATTGGGCATCGGACGTGTGGGAAACATCGGTTTCAACGAACCAGGGTCGCGCCTGAACTCCACCACCCGCTTAATCTTGCTGGACAACGACTCACGCAACGAAGCTTCCAAAATGTTCGGCAGCATCGAAAGCACTCCGGTAAGCTCCATAACAATGGGTGTAGCTACTATCCTTTCTGCCAAGAAAGTATATCTGCTGGCATGGGGGGAAGAAAAAGCCAAAATGGTGAAAGAATGTGTGGAAGGCAATGTGACGGATACAATTCCTGCATCCTACCTGCAGACGCACAACAATGCCCACATCGCTATCGATCTTTCTGCTGCCGCCAACCTGACACGTATCCAGCGTCCTTGGCTGGTGACTTCCTGCGAATGGAACGACAAGCTGATTCGCAGCGCCATCGTCTGGCTGTGTCAACTGACCGGAAAACCGATTTTGAAGTTGACCAACAAAGACTACAACGAAAACGGCTTAAGCGAATTGCTTGCCCTTTACGGTTCGGCATATAATGTAAATATCAAGATTTTCAACGATCTGCAGCACACCATCACCGGCTGGCCGGGTGGAAAACCGAATGCAGACGACACCTATCGTCCCGAACGCGCGAAGCCATATCCCAAGCGCATCATTGTGTTTTCTCCGCATCCGGATGATGACGTTATATCCATGGGTGGCACCATCCGCCGCTTGGTAGAGCAGAAACATGACGTGCATGTGGCATACGAAACCTCCGGTAACATTGCCGTAGGCGATGAAGAAGTAATCCGCTTCCTGCATTTCATCAACGGCTTCAATCAGATCTTCAACAACAGCGAAGACCAGATTATCAACGAAAAATATACGGAAATCCGTAACTACCTGAAGGATAAGAAAGACGGTGACATGGATACTCGTGACATCCTGACTATCAAAGGTCTGATCCGTCGTGGTGAAGCACGCACCGCCTGCACCTATAACAATATCCCGCTGGATCACTGCCACTTCCTCGACTTGCCGTTCTATGAAACCGGTAAGATTCAGAAAAACCCCATCAGTGAAGCCGACGTGGAAATCGTACGCAACCTGCTGCGCGAGGTGAAGCCTCACCAAATCTTCGTTGCCGGTGACCTTGCCGACCCGCATGGAACACACCGCGTTTGTACGGACGCTGTATTTGCCGCTATCGATCTGGAAAAGGAAGAAAGCGCCAAATGGCTGAAAGATTGCCGTATATGGATGTATCGCGGTGCATGGGCAGAATGGGAAATTGAAAACATTGAAATGGCAGTACCTATCAGTCCGGAAGAATTGCGTGCCAAACGTAACTCCATCCTGAAGCACCAAAGCCAAATGGAGAGCGCACCTTTCCTCGGTAATGATGAACGCCTGTTCTGGCAACGCAGCGAAGACCGTAACCGCGGTACAGCCGCACTGTACGACAGTTTGGGACTTGCATCTTACGAAGCGATGGAAGCATTCGTAGAATATATTCCGCTGTAAATCTTTGCAGAAACATCAATTAAAGAGTGGGAGGCTTATCGCTTTCCACTCTTTTTTATTCAGATAAAACATAAACTTAATAAATAATCAATGAAAATATGCATTATCTGTAATGAAAAACTTATCTTTGCTTTTACAGAAAACATTAAATCACTAAACATTAAAAAAAGAACGCCATGTACACTATACAAGCTAATCCCAGCGGAACCCGTAATTTAGAAATATCAGAAGAGAATCTTGTCACCATTGAGAAATATGGACTCTTCCGCCATCTCATCGACAGTAACGGTATCGTGGACGAAACCGTACTCGACAAACTCAAACTGAATATCCGTTCCCTCATCGCCTCGCAAGAGGAAGACAGCAAAGACCTGCTCGATCTCTGCATCGATGTCATCTATCACAACAACATGAAAGCTTTCGGATTGCAACAGCTTATCAAGCTCTATCTGCAATGGCTTCCCCAGCAAGAAACAGTAGAAGAGGAAGAGGATAAATGAAAACGATTGATACACGCGGGCAAAAACTTTACAGCCCTCTTATCCCCGCCATAAAGGCCATGTGCGAAGCCGGAAAAGGCGAAAAGCTGGAAATCATAATGGATGACCCAGCTGCCTTCAGCGATTTGAAAGAATATCTTGCCGAACAAAAGATCGGTTTTCGCGAAATTTATGACGGCGAACAGATGACGGTACAATTTTGCGTATCTTTGTACCCATGAAAGAATATAGACTGACAGACTGGTTGCCTACAACCAAGAAAGAAGTAGAACTACGTGGATGGGATGAACTTGATGTAATCTTGTTTAGCGGTGACGCCTATGTGGATCATCCGTCGTTCGGAGCAGCCGTTATAGGACGCATACTCGAAGCGGAAGGACTGCGTGTGGCAATTGTTCCCCAACCTAACTGGCGCGATGATTTGCGGGATTTCAAGAAACTGGGACGTCCCCGTCTTTTCTTTGGTGTCAGTGCAGGATGCATGGACAGCATGGTCAATAAATACACTGCCAACAAACGTCTGCGCAGTGATGATGCCTATACTCCTGATGCACGTCCGGATATGCGCCCCGAATATCCTTCGATAGTCTATACCCAAATACTGAAAAAGCTATATCCCGATGTTCCCGTTATATTAGGCGGCATTGAGGCCAGTATGCGCCGGCTGACGCATTACGACTACTGGCAAGACCGCGTACGCCCAAGTATCCTTGTAGACAGCGGTGCTGACGCATTGACATACGGTATGGGTGAAAAGCCCATTGTGGAACTTGTGAAAAGATTAAATCAGCAACAGTCTATTTTCGATATACCCCAACTGGCTTATCTCACTAAAGAGGTTATTCCGCAGGAAGGAGACATCATCCTTTTCCCGCACGAAGAATGTTTGAAAGATAAGAAAAAACAGGCTGCAAACTTCCGCCATATCGAAGAAGAGAGCAATAAATATGCCGCTTCGCGCATATTACAAACCATAGGCAAACAAACCGTTGTCGTAAATCCGCCTTACCCTCCTTTAACGGAAGCGGAACTCGACCGTTCTTTCGACCTGCCCTATACACGCCTTCCGCACCCCAAATACAAAGGGAAACGCATACCGGCATACGACATGATTAAGTTCTCCGTCAATATTCATCGGGGATGCTTTGGCGGTTGTGCCTTCTGCACCATCTCGGCACATCAAGGAAAGTTCATCGTCAGCCGCAGCAAGGAAAGTATCCTGAAAGAAGTAAAAGCCGTCATGGGACTGCCGGACTTTAAAGGATACCTTAGCGACTTGGGAGGTCCTTCTGCCAATATGTATAAGATGCGAGGGAATGACGAAAACATATGCAAGAAGTGTAAGCGTCCTTCATGCATTCACCCTAAAGTATGCCCTAATCTGAACACAGATCATGGTCCGCTACTCGATATTTATCATGCGGTAGACAGCTTGCCCGGCATCAAGAAATCGTTCATTGGCAGCGGTGTACGCTATGACCTGTTATTACATCAGAGCAAAGATGCCGGAACCAACAAAAATACGCAGGAATATACTCGTGAACTCATAGCACGCCACGTAAGTGGTCGGCTCAAAGTCGCTCCGGAGCATACCTCGGAACGTGTGCTCAACATTATGCGCAAACCGCCGTTCAGTCAATTCGGAGAATTCAAGAAGATATTCGACCGGATCAATCGTGAAGAAGGTCTGCGCCAGCAGCTCATTCCCTACTTCATCTCCAGCCACCCCGGTTGCAAAGAAGAAGATATGGCGGAACTTGCCGTTATCACCAAACGGCTGGATTTCCATTTGGAACAAGTACAGGACTTTACTCCTACCCCCATGACCGTTGCTACCGAAGCATGGTATACAGGGTTCCACCCTTATACGCTGGAACCCGTATTCAGCGCCAAGACACAGCGTGAAAAGCTGGCACAGCGCCAATTCTTTTTTTGGTATAAACCGGAAGAACGGAGAAATATCATCAACGAACTGCGCCGGATAGGACGACAGGATTTGATTGACAAACTGTACGGAATGCGATGATGCAACCGGACTTGATGAAGAGAACACGATTTCTGTAACCGTTATGTTTATTTTTTATGCAAACAAAACATATTCCCTCCTCAACGGGCAGCGTAATAAGTGTCAATCATCGTCGCCTGACGGGCAGCAGCTATCCCCTGCGCGTCCAATATTACAGTCATAGCTTCACCATTGGGCAACACCATTTGCGCTGTACCATTCTCGTTCATTTTCAACAGTTCGGCAGTATTGCCTTCAAACTCAACATTCCAAGTACTCTGTTCCTGGTCATAAAATAATTCCATAACCATAGTTTCACCCTCTTTTTGAACGGAATAACCATTTTCCAGCGTCTTTACAAGATAATTTCCGTTTTCACCTTTCACTTTCTTCACATCACCAACACCCGCCATCGGATTGCTACCACTCCAGAATTCAATGGAATTGATTACCAACGCATCTGCCAAATAACAGATTCCATATACAGGAACCACATTGCAAGCAAGGAAAACCAACTCATTCACAAACTTGGTACTGATATTGCGGTTCCAGTTCAATAACTTCCCATGCAGGGCGAAAGAACCGATACAAGATGAAAACAAAAACGCACCACAAACCAACAAGGCTGCAACCTGTTTCAAATTACTTTTTCTCATAATTACCATTTGTTTAATTTATACTAGGGTAATGGAAATATTCCGACACCCATATTTATCATTACTTAAATGCTACTTTTTTTCAGGGACAACGCAACATTACGCTCCACCTCCCAAACACCGGTTTCAACAATCCGCATCTCGGAAATACCTCTGAACAAGCGGTCAATATCCTCGCGGCATACTATTCCACTCAAACTGAGGGCACGAGGGGCCAACAGTACACAAAAATTCAAAATTCCCTCTTCCACTGTACAGTACAGCATACATTGTCCTTTCATTTGTCTCATCTCCGCCTCAGGGAATTTACGGACCAAATGTCCCAACCGGTCAAATACCAGAATAATACAATGCAAATGTATATCTTTCAATTCGGATCCATCAAGCACCAGGCATATCTGGCAATTCCGCCTTGCTTTTATTCTCCGAAGTCTATGGCCATACTTTATGCTTAGATAAAAGCCCCCTATGATCATAAGTAAAAATCCTATTACAATGATTAACGTCATATATGCTTTCCTTTATTTTATTATTAAGGTTCATACTGCATGGTTACATTTACCATATTTTCCAATACAATAATCGATTATTGCAAAGATAAGACATCAGAGTATATACTCCGTCCGAAAATCAAGGGACAAAAGGTGGACTAACCCGATAAATCTCATCAAATACTTGTGAGATATGTAAGTGGACATTACCTTTGTGCTCATTAGGTAACAAGCAGCAAATAAGCCAAATGAACAGAACAAACAATAGGATAATCCTATTATTCACTCTCTTTATAGTCTCCTTTTTTCCTACCGCCTCCTCACAAACTCCCGCCATAGAGAATTTGGAAAAGGAGTTGGCAGCGCACAACCGTATAGACACGACAAGGGTGAATCTCCTCAACAAATTAGGGTACGAACTCTATGCCATTGACTCCGGTAAAGCCGGAGAGTATGCCCAAGAAGCGCAAAAAATCTCCACCAGACTGAACTACCCTGCAGGGGAAGCTGCCAGCTTATGGGTTACGGGACTGATAATAAGAAACACACCGAAAAAAGCATTGGAACACTTTGAAAGGGCGCTAAGCATAGCCGAACGTATAAAAGATCCTACCAGCATCTGCAACTATCTTCTTGCTATCAGCTCCATTCAAAAAGCTATGGGGAACATCAAAGCCAGTGACGAAGCCATAGAAAAAGGACTACAGGCAAGCACTGTATTAAAAGATCCGGACATACGCATCAAATTGCTATACAACTCCGCCACTAATCTGACAAGTAAGGGGCAATATTTGCAAGGCATCGAAAAGCTGCAGGAAGTAATCAACCTATCTATTCAAAGCAACAACAAAATAATGCTGGCAAAAGCCCAATCAAGCATAGCAACTACCCTAAACAGACAAGGCGACCCACTGCGTGCTTTGGAATATTACCTAAAGGGACTGCGCATCTACGAGGAACTGAATGACCGGCGAGGCATCTGTGGGTTGCTTATCAACATGGGAAATATCAAATCGGAACAAAAAGAACACGAAGCCGCTCTAAACGACTTCAAACGAGCATTGCAGTTAGGCAAGGAACTAGACGATCCTTATCTGATTTCTGCCTGCTATGCCAACATAGGTAACATATACAAACGTCTGCATCACCCTGACGCGCTGCATTATATGCAAGAAGGACTCCGAACATCAGCCGGGATCAATATCGGGCTGAGTGTCAACCTGCTGATAAATATCAGTTGCATCTATATAGAACAGGAAAAGTACGACAAAGCACAAGAGAACCTCACGCAAGCACTCGGCATGGCGCAACAAGCAAAAATAGAACATGCACATGGTGAAATCTTACGCCTGCTTGGCACGCTGTACTATGCCCGCGAACAGTATGTTCGCGCACTGGACTATGCCAACCAAGCCTTGCAAACAGGTCGTAAAATCAACTACATGGAACTTAACAAGCACACCCAAAAATTGTTGGCTGATATCTATGAAAAGACCGGAGACTTCAAAAGGGCTTATAATGCCCACGTGCTGTGCAAACAACTAAACGACAGCCTTCTCAACGAAAAGAATATTCGCCGGATGGCTTTAATGGAAAGTTCCTACAAATATGAAAAAGAGATACAGAAATATGAGTTGGAACAGGCCAACCAAAAGTTACAGATACGCAACCAGCGCTATATTATCTTCTTTCTCATTTCCGCCACGTTACTCATCATCATCCTTACTACACAGCTATACCGTTCCAGCCGCCTGAAAAAGAAAGTTCTTAAACTGGAAGTGGACCAAGCCAAAAGAAAGTTGGAGTACAGCCAAAAGGAAATGACATCCGCCACTCTAAAACTGATACAAAATGCCGAATGTGACAGCTACTGTATAAAGATGTTGGAAAATCTGGAAAAAGGAGATGATGAAGAGAAGCATAAGCGCATACGCTCTCTTATCAACTACTACAAAAGCAAGTCAACGTATGCCAACTGGAGAGAGTTTGAAACTCTATTCCTCGAAGTCAACACCAGCTTCTACGACAAGCTGAACGAGCGCTTCCCTACCCTTACCAACAATGAGCGCAAACTATGCGTCTTTCTGAAACTGAATATGAGCAACAAAGACATCGCCCAAATCACTTTCCAATCCGAAGAGGCTCTAAAAAAAGCGCGTCTGCGGTTACGCAAAAAAATGGGATTGGAGCGGATGGACAATTTGGCAGGAGTCATACAAAACCTATAAGAGGAACTGTTGTTTTTCACTCCTCCACCTGCATTGCCACAATCTCCTGCAATACCGCCACAGCCTCCTCAACAGTTGTTACATCTTTCACGACCATACTCCGCTTGTTGTTTTGTTCGCGCAAGTCGCAACGGCGAGTATATTTCATCATATAGGCAATGATCTTTCCAAAGGCCTGACTTTGATAGTAAGGACTATCCGGATTGGAAACAAAGAACAACGTCATACGGCCGCCTTTCAGAAACACCTTCTCTGTTCCCAAACGCGCTGCAAGACGACGCAAGGGAACAATACGGAGCAACTCTTCCGTTTCGGGAGGAATAGGCCCGAAGCGGTCTTCAAGACGAGCACGAAAGGCATCCACATCTTTGTCCAGTGTCAGGCTGTCCAGCTCGCGATAGAGCAACATACGCTCACTGCTTCCGGTGACGTAGGTGGCAGGCAGCAACAGTTCAAGATCACTTTCTACTTGGCACTCGTCTACGAACTGTTCTCCGCTAATAGTTCCATCACCTTTCAGTTCTTCGGCATAAAGGTCTGCAAACTCATCGGTTTTGAGTTCATGCACAGCCTCAGATAATATTTTCTGATAAGTTTCGTAACCAAGGTCGGCAATGAAACCGCTTTGTTCCGCACCCAGCATATTGCCGGCACCGCGAATGTCAAGATCCTGCATGGCAATATGAATACCACTGCCCAGATCGGAGAAGTTCTCAATGGCTTGCAGACGACGTTTGGCTTCCGGTGTAAGTGAGGACAAAGGAGGAGCCAGCAAATAACAAAAAGCTTTCTTGTTGCTACGCCCCACACGACCGCGCATCTGATGCAAGTCGCTCAACCCGAAGTTTTGCGCCTGATTGATGATAATGGTATTGGCATTCGGGATGTCAATGCCACTCTCTATAATAGTTGTGGCAAGCAATACGTCATAGTCATAGTTGACGAAATCAAGGATGATTTTTTCCAGTTCGGCCGGTTCCATTTGCCCATGCCCGATGCAGATACGGCAATCGGGGATATTACGCTCTATCATCGCTTTTAGTTCCACAAGGTTGGAGATACGGTTGTTCACAAAGAACACCTGCCCGTTCCGGCTCATTTCAAAGTTGATGGCATCGGTGATAATCTCGTCATTAAAAGTATGCACTTCCGTTTGAATGGGGTAACGGTTGGGGGGTGGAGTCTGTATCACACTCAAGTCACGCGCTCCCATCAGTGAGAACTGCAAAGTACGGGGAATGGGAGTAGCCGTCATTGTCAGGGTATCTACGTTTACTTTCAATTGGCGTAGTTTCTCCTTGACAGAGACGCCGAATTTCTGCTCTTCATCAATAATCAGCAAACCGAGGTCCTTAAACTTTACGTCTTTGCCCAGAATGCGGTGAGTGCCGATAAGGATATTTACCTCACCTCCTGCCAGACCCTTGACAACGGCTTTGGCCTGTGCCGCTGTACGGGCACGACTCAGATATTCCACCCGGCAAGGCAAGCCCTTCAGACGTTCCTTGAAAGTCTGGAAATGCTGATATGCAAGAACAGTAGTAGGTACAAGAACGGCAACCTGCTTATTGTCCGCCACAGCCTTGAAAGCGGCACGTACGGCAACCTCGGTCTTACCGAACCCTACGTCACCGCACACCAAGCGATCCATTGGACGGGTACTTTCCATATCGGCTTTTACATCGGCAGTCGCCTTGCTTTGATCGGGCGTATCTTCATAAATAAAAGACGCTTCCAGTTCCCGCTGCAAAAAACTGTCCGGACTATATTGAAAACCTTTTTCTTCACGCCTCTGCGAATAGAGTTTTATCAAATCGCGGGCTATATCCTTAATCTTGGTCTTGGTACGGTCTTTCAGTTTCTCCCAGGCACCGGTTCCAAGTTTGTTGAGACGAGGCGCTTCGCCCTCTTTTCCTTTGTATTTGGAAACCTTATGCAAAGAATGAATAGAGACAAAAACCACATCGTCATTCTGGTAAACCAGACGCATCACTTCTTGCGTAGTATCTCCGTTGGGAATACGTACCAATCCAGTGAAACGTCCCACACCATGGTCTGTATGCACTACGTAATCTCCGGGAGTAAACTGATTCAGTTCCTTCAGGCTCAAGGCTACCTTACCGCTACGGGCCTTGTCGCTTTTCAGATTGTATTTATGGAAACGGTCGAACAACTGGTGATCGGTAAAGATACAGAGACGCAAAGCATCATCCGCAAAACCTTCATGCAAAGTGCGCTCTACGGATGTAAAAGAGATGTTATCTCCTCGGTCTTCAAAGATAGCACGAATACGTTCGGTCTGCTTCAAACTGTCACTGCATATATAAAGAGCATAATTGCGAGAAAGATAGTCGTGAAAACTTTCCGCCACCAGGTCGAAGTTCTTATGGAAGATTGGTTGCGCAGTAGTGTTGAATGTCACTGTCGCATCCGGCGTTCCGGTAGGTTTCGTCCCGAACTCAATGCGACGGAAATCAAGTGCTCGTAAAGTAAATTCTCCCCCATCAATCAATTTGCCATCCAAAGAAATCAAACCATTTTCCTCAGCTTCGCGAGCGGCAATGGCTTGTGCGGTAAGCGCTTCATCGTGAACAGTCTGAATACGCTCACGCAACCAAAGAAAATCCTTCATTGCCAACAGAGTGTCCGGCTGAAGGAAATCCAAAAAAGAAACCATTCCTCCATTACCCCTTTGTTCCAGACTATGGCTCAAATCGGGAACTATGACAATATTCTCCTTCTTCTCTTTCGACAGTTGGCTCTCCACCTCAAAAGTACGGATGCTCTCCACTTCATCCCCAAAAAAATCTATACGGAAAGGGAACTCGGACGAAAAAGAAAAAACATCGATAATGCTACCGCGTACGGCATATTGTCCCGGTTCGTACACGTAGTCCACATACTCGAAACTGTAACTACGCAATACTTCCGTAACAAAGTCCATATCGACCTTCTCACCCAGATGGAGTTTCAGGGTCTTGTCTCCCAGTTCCTTACGGGAAACAACCTTCTCAGCCAACGCATCCGGATAGGTAACCACACAAAGTCCCTCCTCTCCTTTCTGCAAGCGGCTCAACACTTCCGTACGGAGAATTTCGTTTGCAGCATCTTTCTGCCCATACTTTATGGCGCGACGGAAAGAAGAGGGGAAAAACAATACCTGTTCCGTTCCCAAAATCTGTGTCAGGTCATGATAGAAATACCCGGCTTCCTCCAAATCGCCGAGAATAAAAACAAACGGACATTCCACCCGTTGTATCAATACGGACGAAAACAGTGAAGCGGCAGAAGCACACAAACCGCTACAATACAGATGCCGGACCGAATTATCCTGCAATAACCTGTACATGCCTTCTACATTGGGATGGGCGGCGTATAATTGTTGTAGTTCGGTAATAATCATTGCTATCTTTTTTAGTTCACCGCAGATTACACAAACTCACACAGATTAAGGGATCTGATAATCTGTGTAAACCTGTATGCCCCGTTGTGAATTTCCGTTGCAAAAATACATAAATAATCCTTAGTTTTATCTGTAAGTGATAGAAAAGCACTACATTTGCTTCTTATTAATAAGTTCCTATATATTTTCAATGAATATGCAGAAATCAGACAGCATTGTCATCATCCCCACCTACAACGAACGGGAAAACATCGAGAATATCATCCGCGCCGTTTTTGCTCTGGAATACGGGTTTCACATACTTATTATCGAAGATGGTTCACCCGACGGAACAGCCGATATCGTAAAAGAATTACAACAGGAATTTCCCGACCGCCTATTTATGGTGGAACGTCAAGGAAAACTTGGGTTAGGCACAGCCTATATAGCAGGTTTCAAATGGGCGTTACAACGCGACTACGAATATATATTCGAAATGGATGCCGATTTCAGCCATAACCCCCAAGATCTTCCCCGACTCCACCGGGCCTGTGCCGAGGAAGGGGCAGATGTGGCTATCGGTTCACGCTACGTCAGCGGTGTGAATGTCGTGAACTGGCCTATGGGACGCGTTCTGATGTCTTATTTCGCTTCCAAATACGTACGGATCATAACAGGACTGCCTATCCACGATACGACTGCCGGCTTTGTTTGCTACCGTCGCAAGGTGCTGCAAACAATCAACTTAGACAGTATCCGCTTCAAGGGTTATGCTTTTCAGATTGAAATGAAGTTCACCGCCTACAAATGCGGAGCCAACGTAAAGGAAGTACCGGTTATCTTCATCAACCGCGAACTGGGAACATCCAAGATGAACAGTAGCATTTTCGGAGAAGCTGTCTTCGGAGTTATCCGATTGAAATGGGACAGCTGGTTTCATAAATATCCCAACTTAAAAGACTAAGGACATGAAAAGAACGCTGATACACAACGCTACGATTGTCAATGAAGGACAATCCACTCAAGGTTCAGTAGTTATAGAAAACGGACGTATTGCCGAGGTGCTTACCAACTGGAAACCGCTTTCCGCACCTTGCGAAGAAGTAATTGATGCAACCGGCTGCTACCTGCTACCCGGCATCATTGACGATCACGTACATTTCCGTGATCCGGGGCTTACCCATAAGGCAGATATCCTGACAGAAAGCTCCGCAGCAGCTGCCGGTGGCGTAACCTCCATAATGGATATGCCGAACACCAATCCTTTGACCGTCACTCTGGATGCCCTGAATAGTAAATTCGACTTACTGAATGAGAAATGTATTGTCAATCACTCTTGCTATTTCGGAGCGACCAATGACAACTATACGGAATTCGACAAGCTGGACAAGAGCCGCGTATGCGGTATCAAGCTGTTTATGGGTTCCAGCACCGGTAATATGCTGGTAGACAAAATGAACAGTCTTCTGAAAATCTTCAATGGCACAGACATGCTGATAGCCGCCCATTGCGAAGACCAGGAAATCATAAAAGCCAATATCGAGATATACAAGAAAAAATACAAGGGAACGGACGACATCCCCGTCAATGCCCACCCCGGTATACGTTCTGTTTCCGCCTGCTATGCCTCTTCCGAGTTGGCCATCCGTCTGGCAAGAATTGCCGGAGCACGACTGCATATTCTGCATGTATCTACCTCCAAAGAACTGAAACTCTTCAGTAGCGAACCTTTGGAAGATAAGAATATTACATCCGAAGCATGCGTAGCGCATCTACTCTATACGCTATCCCATTATAACAGCCTGGGTGCACGCATAAAATGCAACCCTGCCATTAAGAGAAAAACTGATCGGGAAGCTCTACGAGCAGCCGTCAATTCCGGCCTGATTGATGTGATAGCCACCGACCATGCTCCCCACTTATTGAGTGAAAAAGAAGGAGGAGCGCTGAAAGCCATGTCCGGCATGCCTATGATACAGTTTTCTCTCGTAAGCATGTTGGGATTGGTGGACGAAGGAATCTTTTCACTGGAGACTATTGTGCAGAAAATGTGCCATGCACCTGCCCAAATATACGGTATCTGCCGACGCGGATATATCCGAGAAGGTTATCAGGCAGATTTAGTGCTGGTACGCCCCAATTCTCCCTGGGAAGTTACTTCAGACAAAATCTTGAGCAAATGCGGCTGGAGCCCCTTAGAAGGACATACGTTCAACTGGAAAGTAGAAAAGACATTTGCCAACGGACATCTTATCTACAATGGCGATACGGTGGACGGGACTTATCGCGGTGAAGAGTTGAGATTCGATTACCGGTCATCCAAAGCGTAAATCTTTCATGGTATACAGCAAATTCAGAATGTAATTTAGTGTAAATAAATCAGAGTATACAATAAATTGCCAACTATCAATTATAAAATCCACGAGGTAAGTCCCTACATCAACTGGATCTATTTTTTCCATGCATGGGGCTTTCAACCCAGGTTTGCGGCAATTGCCAATATCCATGGCTGTGATTCCTGTCGTGCCATGTGGCTCGCATCTTTTCCTCAAGAAGACCGCGCCAAAGCAGCTGAAGCCATGCAGTTGTTTAAGGAAGCAAATAGAATTCTTAACCGATTGGATGAGGATATTACGGTTCAATGTATCTATAGATTGTGCCATACTAATGCAGAAGATGATAACCTCATCATTGAAGGTACGTTGTTTCCCTTACTCCGCCAGCAGACTCCCAATCCGGACGGAAGCCCGTTCCTCTGCTTGAGTGACTTTATACGCCCTCTTTCATCCGGCATAGCAGATACCATAGGTCTGTTCGCATCTTCTATCAGTCCAGAGGTTGAAGAATATTATAAGGATGACCCCTATAAACATCTCCTTGTACAAACCCTATCGGACCGCCTTGCCGAAGCAGCAACGGAGAAAATGCATGAATACGTACGTAAGGTAGCTTGGGGCTATGCTCCCGATGAATCGTTCTCCATCCCAGACTTATTGGTTGAGAAATATCAGGGTATCCGTCCTGCAGTGGGCTACCCCTCCCTGCCTGACCAGTCTGTGAATTTTATATTGAACGAACTGCTGGACATGGAACAAATAGGCATCACACTAACCGAAAATGGAGCCATGTATCCGCATGCCTCCGTCTGCGGTCTTATGCTGTCACATCCCCGGTCACGTTATTTTGCCGTAGGAAAGATTGATGAAGACCAATTGGAAGATTATGCCCGCCGACGTGGCAGACCGATTGACGAAATGCGAAAATTTCTGGCTGCAAACCTGAGATAATGTGATTTTTCGATTTTCACTGCGACATACAAAATAAAAAGCGATTCGAGAAACAATACACAATGGAAAATATAGAACAAGAGTTTCTGTCCGTTATACGGGAATATGAGCGCGTCATCTATAAGGTGTGCTACCTGTACACTACTCCGAACGCGACTCTTAGTGACCTGTATCAGGAAGTGGTGCTCAATATATGGAAAGCATTTCCAAAGTTCAGACGAGAATGTAAGATCTCTACGTGGATTTACCGTATTGCTTTAAATACCTGCATCAGTTTCATACGGAAAGAAAAAAACATCCCTGAGATTGTAACCCTCACCCAAGAAGCCGACCGCAGTGAAGAGGATGATGAAACGCAAGCCATGCTACGGCAACTCTACCGGATGATAAACCGGTTAGGGCAATTGGAAAAATCCATTATACTGCTTTACCTGGAAGAAAAAAGCTATGAGGAAATTGCCGAAATCACCGGACTGACTATTACCAACGTCGCCACTAAACTCAACCGCATTAAAGACAAACTGAAAAAGATGAACAAGGAGGAATAATATATGGAACTGGACGAACTGAAAAAATCATGGAATGCCTTAGATGCACAGTTGCAAAAGGAACCGATTGCCGATGAACAACAAATAAAAGAATTGATTGCAAATTATAAAACAAATACCCGGCACAGCCTGGGACGACTTGTTTTCCTACAACGCTTCTCACTGGGAATAGGTGCGGTAGGGCTGGCCATCATCCTATTGATATGGCTCTTACTGCCCACCTTCGGCTTCAATGAGCACCTGCAGAACAAAATTGCCATATTCCTGGCTTTCATCACCGTTACCATCCTTGGCGGTATGTGGTGGGACTGGAAAACCTACCTTTGGAACAAGAACACGTTAGTGGATGAAATGCCCGTAGCAGAGGTGAGCCGGCGCATGAGCACATTCCGTTACTGGACCCACTACGAGGTATGGGCGGTGGCTATTTGGACCATAGTCTTCACTGCACTGTTCTACTGGGTAATGGACTACTATATGTTGCCTCTTGGAGTACAAGCCGTCCTATTGATATGTTACATTATCTGGGATGTCATTCTTATTTATTTCATCTACAAGAGACTCATCTATAAACATCTCGACAATATTAAAAAGAACATAGAAGAACTCAAAGATATATGCACCGAATAACTCTTATACTTATCTTATTCCTGCTTTTACCGGACATGTACATCTACCTGGTGTACATCGTAAAGAAAACACGCAGTGTAATCCGTCGCAGTATATACTGGCTTCCTACTGTTGTACTGGTAGCCCTATATTTGTACTATATCTATATGGCAGGAGAGAATGCTCTTTCCCGACATCCCCAAAGCATCGGCAGGCTGGCTGTAGCTGTAATGCTGTTTGCCGTTCCCAAAACCGTATTTATGCTCTGCTCGCTGCTTGGCATACTGATGCGTGGAATCAGTCGTTTTCTGTCGTTCGCCATTTTCCGTACACCGTTCAGGAATCCCCGATTCCCTTTTGTCGCCCACCGACTTCCATATACCCTTCTCGGGCTGATACTGGGTACAATCACTTTTGCCAATATCCTCTATGGAGCAATAGTCGGCATCAAACGTTTTGAAGTAAAAGATGTAGAGTACCACTCGACTAATCTTCCCAAAGGATTTGACGGTTACCGTATTCTTCAGCTATCGGACATACATATAGGCAGCTGGCAAGGAAATCCGGAAGCCATTCGGCAACTGGTCAATTTGGTGAATGAGCAGAAAGCAGACTTGATTGTCTTTACCGGCGACTTGGTCAATCAGCAAAGTCACGAGCTGGACAGTTTCAAAGAAATCCTCTCGCAGCTCCACGCCCCCGGTGGCGTGTATTCCGTTCTCGGCAACCATGATTACGGAACTTATTACCGCTGGCATAGCAGAAAAGAAGAAGTTGCCAATTTAGAATATCTGATAGAGCAACAAAAGGATATGGGCTGGAAGATGCTGAACAACGATCATACTATTATACATCACAAAAGCGACAGCATAGCCCTGATAGGTGTTGAGAACGACGGAGAACCTCCTTTCTCCCAGTTTGCCGATTTTCCCAAAGCCATACAGGGTACGGAAGGGATGTTCCGCATCCTGCTCAGCCACAACCCTACTCATTGGCGGCGCGAAGTTTTGCCGGACTCAGACATTGAGTTGACCCTCTCCGGACATACACATGCGATGCAAATGGAAATGCTCGGACATTCACTGGCCTCCCTCATATATCCGGAGTGGTCGGGCATGTATTATGAAGGCAAGCGTGCATTGTACGTCAATGTCGGTATAGGGTATGTAGGGCTGCCTTTCCGCTTTGGTGCGTGGCCTGAAATCACCGTCATAAAATTAGTCTGCGAGAATTAGTGACAAAATAAAAAAAGGTCTATCTTTGTGGCAACAAAATCCCAAACCTATGAAAATACTCTATAATATTTATCAGATTTGCTTTGCATTGCCTATATTATTGGTGCTGACAATTCTCACCGCACTGGTCACTATTATCGGTTCGTTATTGGGCGGCGCCCACATCTGGGGATATTATCCGGGGAAAATATGGTCACAATTGATTTGTTATCTTCTACTTATTCCGGTAAAAATAAACGGGCGGGAGAAATTGCATAAACGCACTTCCTACGTATTTGTTCCCAATCATCAAGGCTCATTCGACATTTTCCTGATTTACGGCTTTTTAGGGCGGAACTTCAAATGGATGATGAAGAAAAGCCTTCGGAAAATTCCATTCGTGGGCAAAGCATGCGAAAGTGCCGGACACATCTTCGTAGACCGTTCCAGTCCGAAAAAAGTACTGGCAACGATGCGCCAGGCGGAAGCCTCTTTGAAAGACGGGGTATCGTTAGTGGTATTCCCCGAGGGGGCACGTACATTCACCGGGCACATGGGCTATTTCAAAAGAGGAGCCTTTCAGTTGGCAGACGAACTTCAGTTGGCAGTAGTGCCTGTTACAATCGACGGTTCGTTCGAGATACTGCCCCGGACCGGCAAGTGGATACACCGCCACCGCATGGTACTGACTATTCATGAACCGATTGCCCCCAAAGGGCAAGGGGCAGAGAATATTAAGGCCACTATGACAGAAGCTTATGCAGCCGTAGAAAGCAGCCTCCCGGAGAAATTTAAGGGAATGGTTAAAAACGAAGATCAAGACCGTTAAGATTTCCTGTTCTTGCAACACATACTGAGTGCAATGGTCTGCTTACAGATTATTTACCGGAAGTATCCGCTACTGAAGCATTTTCCCTTACACGCTGATGCTCTTCAATCAACTGCATGTTCTCTTTAGCCTTTGAAAGGAACGCCTTCACCAATTCGTTTTTCTTGAATTCCAAAGGAGCAGTTCTCATGATATCCTCTATCTGCGGAGTCATGATAGGATACGGCAACGTGCTGCACATCATCATAAAGACACTCGGTCCCAACACATTCTCATAATTATCAATGATGAACTGTTTGACATAACCGTTCATCTCCTTTACAAGAGCCTCACCCTCTTGTTCCAGTTCTTTATGAACCTCTTCCAGATTGACTCCGTCCAGCACCATACGCGCCTCTTTACGGTCAAGTTCTTCTATCTGCAGTTCCAGTGCATTTCTCTTTTCGATGAATTCATACAACAGGTTATTGAGAGCCGTACCTTTGGCAGTCAATTGCGTGTTGGAAATGGAAACTTCAATCTTACCGTCTTCCAGCACAAGTGGCATAATACCTTCATCATTCATATAAAGAGTTGCCATTATCACAGAATCAACCCTGCCCCTCATTGAGAAAAGTCCATGAATAACTTCCGCCGAGTCAACAGTTACCCATTGCCCATCCTTCAAGGTTTTAAGGTATAACATTTTCCCGTCGAGGCTTGTTACCGAAGAACTGCCTTCCACCTTATACTTCCGGGTACAAGAAGCGAGAAACATAAGTAAAAGCAAAAGAGGCAAAATGCGGTTTACACTCATTTTAATCATGCAGGAAACGATTTATGAATTATACGCAACAAAGGTATTAATATTCCTTATAAACCGGATAGAAAGAAAGGAATTTTCATTTGGTTTACGTATTTTTGCACAATCATAAATAATAAAAATCGGGAAAATATACATGTCAACCTATGCTCCTTTTGCCAAACCTCTGTATGTGATGCTGAAGCCCGTAGGGGCTGTGTGCAACCTTGCATGCGATTATTGTTACTACCTGGAGAAGTCCAAATTATACGTAAACAATCCCAAACATGTGATGAGTGATGAACTGCTTGAAAAGTTCATAGAAGAATATATCAATTCGCAGACGATGCCGCAGGTGCTGTTCACCTGGCATGGCGGAGAAACCCTGATGCGCCCGCTGGCTTTCTACAAAAAAGCCATGGAGCTGCAAAAGAAATACGCCAATGGCCGGACCATTGACAACTGTATCCAGACAAACGGCACATTACTCACCGACGAATGGTGCGAATTCTTTAAAGAGAACAACTGGCTGGTGGGTGTATCCATCGACGGTCCACAAGAGTTCCACGATGAATACCGCAAGAACAAACTTGGCAAACCGTCCTTTGTAAAAGTGATGCAAGGCATCAACCTGCTGAAAAAGCATGGAGTAGAATGGAACGCAATGGCGGTGGTGAACGACTTCAATGCCGATTACCCTCTCGAGTTCTACAATTTTTTCAAAGAAATCGGTTCACATTACATACAGTTCGCTCCTATCGTGGAACGAATTACTCCTCATCAGGACGGACGCCACCTCGCCTCACTGGCAGACAAAGAGAAATCTACGGAACTGGCAGACTTCTCCGTCAGTCCGGAACAATGGGGAGACTTCCTCTGCGCCCTGTTCGACGAATGGGTGAAGCAAGATGTGGGGACTTATTACATCCAGCTCTTCGACTCCACCCTTGCCAACTGGGTAGGCGAACAGCCCGGTGTATGCTCCATGGCAAAGACCTGCGGACATGCCGGTGTAATGGAATTCAACGGTGACGTATATGCCTGCGACCACTTCGTATTCCCTGAATATAAATTAGGAAATATCTATCAGAAGACGCTCGTCGAGATGATGTACAGTGAACAACAGCAAAACTTCGGACTGATGAAGCAGAAATCGCTCCCCACCCAGTGCCGGGAATGCGAATGGCTGTTTGCCTGCAACGGTGAATGTCCCAAGAATCGCTTTGCGCATACAGCAAACGGTGAACCCGGACTGAACTACCTCTGCGCAGGCTACCGGAAATTCTTCAAGCATGTAGCCCCCTACATGGACTACATGAAGCAGGAATTGATGAATCAGCGTCCGCCTGCAAACGTCATGGAAGCCGTTCGGGAAGGAAAATTCAAATAAGTCATATATTAATTAATAAAAGAATGAAATTAACGAAGTATTTGATTGCGGCTATCGCCGTATTAACAACCGTCTGCTCCGTACGTGCAGACGAAGGAATGTGGTTACTGCAACTTATGAAACAGCAGAACTCCATCGACATGATGAAGAAACAAGGGTTAAAGCTCGAAGTCGATGATATATATAATCCGAACGGCGTGTCATTGAAGGACGCCGTCGGCATCTTTGGCGGCGGTTGCACCGGCGAGATTATTTCACCGGAAGGATTAATCCTCACCAACCACCATTGCGGCTATGGCGCTATCCAACAACACAGCTCAGTGGAGCACGATTACTTGACAGACGGTTTTTGGGCAAAAAGCCGCAGTGAGGAGTTGCCCACTCCGGGATTGAAATTCCGTTTCGTACACCGCATTGTGGACATCACCGACCTTGTCAACGCGAAAATCAAAGCCGGAGAAGTAACGGAAGTCGACGCCCTGACCGCACCATTCCTCAACAAACTTGCCAAAGAGGAACTGGAGAAGAGCGACCTGAAAGGTAAACCGGGCATTGAAGTAAAAGCACTACCTTTCTATGCCGGAAATAAGTTCTATTTGTTCTATTATAAGGTATACAGCGACGTCCGCATGGTAGCTGCCCCTCCTTCCTCAGTAGGAAAGTTCGGTGGTGAAACGGATAACTGGATGTGGCCGCGCCATACGGGAGATTTCTCCATGTTCCGCATCTATGCCGACAAAAACGGAGAGCCTGCCGAATATTCTCAGGACAACGTACCTTTGCAGACTCCGAAGTACCTGTCTATCTCCATCAAGGGCTTGCAAGAGAATGACTACGCCATGATTATGGGGTTCCCCGGAAGAACCAGCCGCTACCTCACCCGATCGGAAGTGAAAGAGCGTATGGAAGCAGACAATCAGGCCATGATTGACATGCGTGGAGTGCGCCTCGACGTGCTGCGCAAATATATGAACGCCAGCGACAAGACCCGCATACAGTATGCCAACAAATTTGCCGGAAGCAGTAACTACTGGAAAAATTCCATCGGCATGAACAAGGCAATCATCGACAATGACGTGCTGGGCACTAAAGCAGAACAAGAAAAGAAATTTGCGGAATTTGCCAAAGGCAAACCCGAATACGAGGGAGTGGTAGACAAGATTGACGGTATCATCGCCAAGAGAAAGCCTGTCAGCCGCCAACTTGAGTATTTGTACGAAGCATTGAGCGGTGCCATTGAATTCGGCAGCCCATACATGGTAATGGACAACATCAAGACTGCATTAGAAGAGAAAAACGACTCACTGCTTACTGCCTCCAAAGCGCAACTGGAAGAAGTGTTCAACAGCATCCACAACAAAGACTACGACCACGAAGTGGATCGTGCCGTAGCCAAAGCCATTCTTCCCGCCCTTGCCCAAAAGCTGAAACCGGAAGAACTGCCCACCTTCTATCTGACCATACGGGATAAGTACAAAGGCGACTACAACGTCTTTGTAGACGATCTGTACGACAACTCCATCCTTGCCAACCGCGCCAACTTTGACAAGTTCATGAAGAAGCCCACAGTGAAGGCCATCGAAAAAGATCCCGCCACTGCCTACTCCCGTTCAAAACTGGAAAAGCTGAACGCCGTTATTATGGAAAACAGGACTTTGAGCAATGATCTCGATCTACTGCATAAAGCGTACATCCGCGGTTTAGGAGAGATGAAACTGCCCGTCCCCTCTTATCCGGATGCCAACTTCACACTCCGTCTGACCTACGGAAATGTAAAATCATACAGCCCGCGTGATGCCGTACACTACAATTACTACACCACCACAGACGGTATTCTCGAAAAAGAGAACCCTGAAGACCGAGAATTCGTAGTTCCGGCCAAGCTGAAAGAACTCATTCTCAATAAAGATTTCGGCCGCTACGCCATGCCTGACGGCACAATGCCTGTCTGCTTCCTAACAACCAACGACATCACCGGAGGTAACTCCGGAAGCCCCGTCATCAACGGAGAAGGGCAACTCATCGGCTGCGCATTCGACGGCAACTGGGAGTCTCTGAGTGGTGACATCAACTTCAACAACAACCTGCAACGTTGCATCGCACTGGACATCCGCTACGTACTTTTCATCCTTGAAAAACTGGGCGGATGCGGGCATTTGATAAAAGAAATGAACATAATCGAGTAACCGTTATTTTACTGGCCACACACAATACGACTGAGGTACCCTAAGTATACTACTTAGATACCCTCAGTCGTATACTTAGGGTACCTCAGTCCTATACAGAGACTCCCCCCTCTCATAATACATTCTAACGCATATTTATTATGAAACATTTAAGACTATCAATACTATCATTATTCCTTACATCAGGATTTCTTTCTACCTATGCTGATGAAGGCATGTGGATGCTGACTGACCTAAAAAAGCAGAACGAGGTTGCCATGACCGAGTTGGGTCTGCTAATCCCTGCCGAAGAGATATACAATCCCAATGGCATAGCCCTGAAAGATGCAGTCGTACATTTCGGCGGCGGTTGCACAGGTGAAGTCATCTCGGCAGAAGGCCTGGTACTAACCAACCACCACTGCGGATACGGAGCCATCCAACAACATAGCAGCGTAGAGCACGACTATCTGACCGACGGTTTCTGGGCAATGTCACGCAGCGAAGAACTCCCCTGCAAAGGGCTTACCGTCACTTACATTGACGAGATAATGGATGTGACAGACTACGTCAACAAGCAATTACAGATTGACTCCGACCCAAACGGAACCAACTACCTGTCTCCCAAATACCTAACCAAGATAGCCGACCGCTTCCTTTCCGAACAAGGCACAACGCTCACACCCGGACGGAAAGCGGAACTGAAAGCGTTCTACGGCGGAAACAAATATTACCTGTTTCTCAAGACCACCTACAGCGACATCCGTATGGTAGGCGCGCCCCCCTCCTCCATAGGCAAGTTCGGCGCCGATACGGACAACTGGATGTGGCCGCGCCACACAGGCGACTTCTCCCTTTTCCGCATCTATGCCGACAAGGACGGAAAGCCGGCCGAGTATAACCGCGACAACGTCCCCTTACAGGTAAAGAAGCATCTCACCATCAGCCTTGCCGGCTATCGCGAAGGCGACTTCACATTCGTTATGGGATTTCCCGGACGTAACTGGCGCTACATGATTTCCGATGAAGTGGAGGAACGTATGCAAACCACCAACTTCATGCGCCATCACGTGCGCGACGTCCGCCAGAAAGCTCTTATGGAACAGATGCTGAAGGACGATGCCGTACGCATCCACTATGCAAGCAAGTATGCCTCTTCCGCCAACTACTGGAAGAATGCAATCGGCATGAACGAAGGGCTTGTCCGCCTGAAAGTGCTGGATACGAAACGCGCACAGCAGGAACAACTTCTGGCACGTGGGCGTGCCCTGAACGACAGTTCCTATCAAAAAGCCTTCGATCAGATACGCGACATCGTAAAACACCGCCGCGGTGCCCTTTATCATCAGCAAGCCATTCAGGAAGCGTTGATTACCGGACTTGACTTTATGAAAATTCCGAGTACCACCGCACTGGTCGCCGCTTTGAAAAGCAAAGACAAAGTCAAGATCAAAGCCGCTGCCGACAGTTTGCAGATTGCAGCCGACAAGTATTTCGCCTCCGTCCCCTTCCCCGAAGTGGAACGGCTTGTTGGCAAAAAGATGCTGCAAACCTATATGAAATATATCCCCGCCGAACAACGCATCGGTATCTTCAAGATTATCGACCGGCGGTTCAAGGGTGACAGTGATGCTTTCATTGACGCTTGTTTCGAATATTCCATCTTTGGCAGCAAGGAAAACTTTGCCAAGTTCATCCGCAAGCCCAGCCTGTATAAAATTGGCAATGACTGGATGACCCTGTTCAAATATTCCATTACCGACGGCCTGCTGCAAACCACCATTGCCATGATGGATGCCAACCGCAACTACAACGCTGCCCACAAAGTATGGGTAAAGGGAATGATGGATATGAAGCGTGAAGCCGGCACTCCTATCTATCCGGATGCCAACTCTACCCTGCGCCTGACCTACGGGCGCGTATTGCCGTACCGCCCTGCCGACGGTGTGGAGTACGGATATTACACCACACTGAAAGGAGCCATGGAAAAGGAAGACCCCAACAACTGGGAGTTTGTGGTTCCCGCCAGATTAAAGCAATTGTACCAGGCCAAAGATTTCGGGCAATACGCCATGCCCGATGGCGAGATGCCCGTTTGTTTCATCGTAAATACAGACAATACAGGCGGCAACTCAGGCAGTCCGGTGTTCAATGCCAAAGGCGAGCTGATAGGTACAGCTTTCGACCGCAACTACGAAGGGCTGACGGGTGACATCGCATTCCGTCCCTCCTCACAGCGTGCCGCTTGCGTGGACATCCGCTACACCTTGTTCATCATAGACAAGTATGCCGGTGCTTCGTACATCATCAAGGAATTGACAATCAGCGATTAGTGTTCTGCTGTGAATGATTGGCAATTGATAATGAACTTTTTCCCCGTTTATCTGTTATATATTTGATTAATTATTATAAAATAAAGATTATGGAAAAGTTTGAAGAATTAATACAATCAGAAAAGCCTGTTTTAGTAGATTTCTTTGCTACCTGGTGTGGCCCTTGCAAAGCAATGCATCCTGTGTTGGAAGCTTTGAAAGACGAAATCGGCGACAGAGCACGCATCACAAAAATAGACGTAGACCAACATGAAGAACTGGCTGCAAGCTACCGCATACAAATGGTTCCTACTTTCATCCTATTCAGAAAAGGGGAAGCGATATGGCGCCATTCAGGTGTAATCAGCGGTAAGGAGCTTAAAGCCATTATCGAACAAAACTCATAATTAGAAAAATGAAGAAAATTATAGCTATGGCGGCTCTCATCTTCTCAAGCATTCTGACCTATGCTTGTACCGACGGAGCCAGACAAAAACAAGCAGAAAAGCAAGAGACTACTCAGGAAGGTAATGTAATCGTAATGAACAAAGACATGTTTATTAAAGAAATATTCGATTACGAAAAGTCCAAAGAGTGGAAGTACAAAGGCGATAAACCCGCTATCATTGATTTATACGCCGACTGGTGCGGCCCCTGCCGCATGACGGCTCCTATCATGAAAGAACTGGCAAAGGAATATGCCGGAAAAATCGTGATATACAAAGTCAATGTAGACAAGGAGAAAGAGCTGGCTGCTTTATTCAATGCTACGAGCATTCCCCTTTTTGTCTTCGTACCGATGCAGGGTGAACCCCAGTTGTTTCGCGGAGCCGCGGACAAGGCAACCTACAAGAAGGCGATTGACGAGTTTCTGCTGAAGAAATAAATAAAGATTAATACCTCAAAAGGAGGCTGAAAATGAAATCCCGCTATCACTCTGTTCTGAATGACAGAGTGATAGCGGGATTCCATTTTCACACATTCCCTTTAAGCATACTATCTTCTTTCCATAAATAACCTTTATAAGACTATCGGCATTTCCTGCCACTTGCCATCGTATAATTCCATTACGGTCTTGTATCCGGCTTTCACTAATGCCCGCAATGCTTCCGGACGGCCACTATTGATCCGTTCCGGATAGTGAGAGTCGCTGTTGACCTGAACCCGGATACCCAAACTGTGCAGCAGCGGGAAATAACGTTCATTGGGATAGAAAGTTCCCAAATCATGATAGGACTTGGTATTGATTTCCACCTGATAGCTACGTGCGGCAATATCTTCAAAAAACTCTTTTACAAGCGTATCATACCAGACTTCATCGAGCAGGCCGGGACGATAGCAGGCCGCATTATAGTGCATCTTGTCCGCATGCCCCACTATATCGAAACCGCCCAACTCCAGCATACGCCTCAGCCGTCCATAATACAGACGCACCACCCTCTCCAGGTCACCTCCGAATTGCTCATCCACAATCCGCTTGAAGGCAGCGGCGGAAACATCCACATCCACAACCTCCGATTCATCATTATACAGCATGTGTACGGAACCGATGCGGTAGTCCAACGGAAGTTTCCGGAAACAGTCAACGGACGGATTACTCTCTTCATTCAGATAATCTATTTCCAAACCAAGATAAAGTTCTATCTTCCGAGCATATTTCTTTTTCATCCGATGAAATTCCGCCAGATAGTCATCCATACGATCCCATTCCATTGCCCACGCCGTAGAAAAAGGCAACGGGGCATGAGATGAAAAGCCATACGAAGTAAATCCTTCACTTATGGCAAATCGCACGAAGTCCTCCATGCCGGCGCGTCCGTCGCAATACAGGCTGTGACTATGATAATTTGTCAGATTTCCATTTCTGCCCATTCTCTTATACTTCAATTATTGTTTCCGAACTTTATAAAACAGTCGATAAAAGTCAAAATGTTTTCTCAGTTCGATTCTATTTCGCTTAACTCCAGCCAGCGCATTGTCTTTTCATCAATCAGTTCTGCCAATTCCGGCAGGCGTTTCGACTTCTCTGTCAATTCATCGACGGACAGCGTCCCGCTGCACAATGCCTCCTCAATGGATTGCTTTTCCGCTTCCAATGCCGCAATTTCCTGCTCAAGCATTTCAAACTCACGCTTCTCCTTGAAAGACATACGGCGCTTCTCGTTCAGACGGACTTTCGCAGTCTTTTCCTCCCGGTCTTTTGCCACTTCTTTCTCCTTCTCTTTTTCCCGGACTGCCTTCACATCTTTCCAATCGCGATATTGGGTATAGTTACCGGGAAAATCACGAATATCTCCCTGACCGTTGAACACCAGCAAATGATCCACTACCTTATCCATAAAATAGCGGTCGTGACTCACCACGATGACACAACCTTTGAAATTCTGCAAATATTCCTCCAGCACATTCAGTGTAACAATGTCAAGGTCATTGGTCGGCTCATCCAGCACCAGAAAATTAGGGTTGCGCATCAATACAGTACACAGATAGAGACGGCGGCGCTCGCCACCGCTCAACTTATAAACATAGCTGTGCTGCGTTTCGGGCGTGAAAAGAAAATGTTGCAGAAACTGCGATGCCGTCAGGCGCTTGCCATTACCCAGCTCTATCACCTCGGCAATGTCCTGCACTACATCTATAACCTTCATCTGCTCGTCAAATTGCAAGCCATCCTGCGAATAGTAGCCGAAGCGGACGGTTTCGCCAATGTCCAGCGTTCCACTGTCCGCCTTCTCATCTCCCATCAATATCTTGATAAAAGTAGACTTTCCTGTACCATTATTGCCCACAATACCCATTTTTTCATAACGGGCGAAGATGTAAGAGAAATCATCCAATATCTTCAAATCACCGAAGGACTTGCAAAGATGATCCGCCTCAAATATCTTACTGCCGATGTAAGACGCTTTTACATCCAGCTTCACATTGTCGTTGTTGAAACGCTGCTTGGCCACCTTCTCCAACTCATAAAAAGCATCTTCCCGGTAACGCGCTTTGTGCCCTCTGGCCTGTGGCATACGGCGCATCCACTCAAGTTCAGTGCGATACAGATTATTGGCGCGTTCTATCTCTACCGTCTTTGCTTCGATGCGTTCTTCGCGCTTTTCCAGATAATAGCTGTAATTACCTTTGTACTGGTATATCCGACGGTTGTCTATTTCGACAATCTCCGAGCAAACACGATCAAGGAAATACCGGTCGTGCGTTACCATCAGCAGAGTAAGGTTGGTACGGCGCAAATAGTCTTCCAACCATTCGGTCATATCAAGGTCAAGATGGTTGGTAGGCTCATCCAGTATCAACAAATCAGGCTCGGTGATAAGCGTATTGGCAAGCGCCACGCGCTTCAATTGTCCGCCGGAAAGCGACTTTACCTGCTGGTTGAAATCACGAATTTTCAATTGGGAAAGGATTTGCTTGGCCTTCTGTTCGTACTCCCAGGCCTTCTCCTGATCCATACGCACCAAAATTTCGTCCAAACCGGGGTGCCCCTCCGTCTCCATGCAGCGTTCGTACTCCTTAATCAGTTCTACGGTGCTGTTGCCATGATGAAAACAAGCTTCGAGAACGGTCAGTTCCTCCGGATACTGAGGATCCTGTTCCAGATATCCGACTCTTACATCGCGTCTGAAAGAAATTGTGCCACTATCATAACCTTCCTTTCCGGAAAGAATGTTCAGCAATGTGGACTTGCCGCTGCCATTTTTAGCAATGAGGCCCACACGCTGCCCTTCGGATAAGCCCAAAAAGATATTCTCGAATAGTACCAGATCACCGAATGACTTGGTCAAGTTTTCCACTTGAAGAATTGAATTTACTGCTGCCAAAGCTTATTAAATTAAGAATTGAGAGAATTAAAATTTGAAAGCCGTTATGCGGAACGGCAATGATCATCAGAAAAAGCTGCTATGAAAGCAAGTTTTTATAAATCTCCGCAAGATAACAGGCTTCTCCGGCTTTCACCTTACTCCATACTAATTTCATCGGGTCTATCATAGCACCGTCTGCTACGTTCACAAGAACAGGAGCTTCACGATTACCGTCAATCAACGTACGCCATTCAAAGCCCTCCACTTCATTGGCAAGAATGGCACAAAGCGTAATGCCCAAAGCGAGCCAGGCTTCCTTTTTCTTGGCACCGATATTGCCGCTATCCATAACCTGTTGCATATTGGCAATGTCTTCTTCCTGTCCCTGAAAATCTTTCTTCAGGTATTCTTTCACTGTGTTACTCACCCACTCATACGCCTCATTTATCTGATAAATTTCAGACAGGCGTACCGGGATGATCTCCGCCGGATATTTCTGATTGGCCCTGCGTACTTCCAGTGAGGCTATTATGTTTTCGGCTTCCGTCACCGACTCTCCCTTACGCACCGTAAACGAACATTCAAACGCAACGTCGCCCATTCCCGTAACCCAAAGATGAGATGTATAGTACACCCCTTCTTCCTCGAACATTTCCTTGCTGTACGCACACGACACAGGCCCTATCTTTACAGATGTAGCCGAGGTGTTCTCCTTCAGTTCCTGTTCAACAGCTTCCTTGCCATACGTCGCACTGCCCTTATAGGCCGATATACGGAAATTACCTGTCCACTCGTTAGGATTATAAAACAGGAAAGAACCTTCCCCGTCTTCAAATTCGTTCCAGTCTGCCGGATAGACCATAGAGAACCATGCTCCCGGAGAAATAAATTTCTTACCTTGTTTCATATTTCATTGACTAAATAACTTCTTCCTTGCAAAAGTAACACTACCACTCCTGATATGCAAACAATCGAAACAAAAAACAGCCGATTCTCACGAACCGACTGTTCCAATCATCATCTATGAATGAAGACTTTTAGGTCTCCAATATTTTAATCATATCTTAAAATCCACATTCTGAGTGCAAAGATAGGAAATTTACATCATAAAATAAAATGCGATAAAAAATTAGTTTTGAGCAGTATTTCACAACTTGTCCATTTCAACTATTTTCCTATTGGCTGTATCTGCCTTCTTACTTCCTTGGATATTTCCAAAAACATATAATTCAATCTACCGGAGTGAATACCTTTTTCATTTTCCTTATATTTCCTGTTTGCATACTCTTTAGACTTATCAAAAGTGATACGGGACATCTGATTCTGTGTTTTTCCGATCATAGTAGAGTCCAATTGTTCATCAGGAAAAAAATCATCCAAATCAACATCACCAATCATAGTCGTCTCAAGGAACTTCATGTCTTTGTGATTTGCATCAGTATAATACCCCACAAACATATGACCGGGTGTCCGCACCAATATCGGCTCCATATTAATGGCACGAAGCAAAGAAGCAAACAAGACGCTGCCATCCACACAATTTATTTGCGATGATTCCAAAGCATCATCAAACGTACGGACCCGTTGAGAGAAAACAACATTACTGGACAAACTTGTGTTGGATACGGAACTATAACGGAATTTGCGTTTCTGCAAAACATTCCATAAAGCGTAAACCTGATTATCAACAGCCTCAGGCCCTCCCTGATAACCAAGGAAACGATTCACAATGCGAGTGTTCAAAGCCTCACGCAACAGTTGGTCTATCATAGGATTTTCCTCATTTACATAAGCGGCAAAGAAGATTCCGGTATCATGAAATTTTGTACCTCCTGTCACATACCCCAATAGGCACTCATTAATGCTACGTACAGAAAAAGTACGTACCCGTTGCCCCAACTCTTTTCCGTTCATTTCCAACGTAACGGCAACGCTAATCGGCTCCGCCTGATTATTATTTCTCAAAGCTTCATAATTCCAAATAATATCAGGGTAAATAATATATTCAGTACGCGGCTTCGCCAATACGAACTCCGAAACAGAACGGGAGAAAAAAGGAGTTTCCGCCACCTCTACCCTCACCCGGCTATATGCTTTTGCGGAACGCACCCTCACTGCAATGCATGATTTCGGGTTTCCGACAAACATCGAGTCCACCGGTATAATGACCTGAGCATCCGTTGTCGCAACACATAAAATACTGGAAGGGAAAATATTTCCACCTAATTCATCCGTTATCTCAAAACCTGAACGGAAAGGAGCAACGTTCAGCCAAATCGAACCGATGATTACAGCCACCGATACAGCACCAACCAGCGGCATGCACCATTTAGACCGCCTCCTTCTCATTATATTCAATAATTCTTTCATATAGCCACCAACCTTAAAACAATACAAAGATAATACTTAATTGGGTGAAACCGGGATTTTGTAATCGCAATGTAACACTTGTTTCACTCTATCGTAACAAAAACGCCGCAATTTTGTCGATGAAAAGAAATAAAGTTTAACTTTGTAATAAAGAGACGCTGTATGCCTCCCATTACATTAATTAAAAAGTACAATGAACGAATACCGGATTTTAGTTGTAGACGACGAAGAAGATTTATGCGAAATCTTAAAGTTCAATCTTGAAAACGAAGGTTACGTAGTAGACACCGCCAATTCCGCAGAAGAAGCCTTGAAATTGGATATCAGTGCCTACAATTTGCTATTGTTGGATGTGATGATGGGAGAAATCTCCGGATTCAAAATGGCAAGTATGCTGAAAAAAGACAAAAAGACAGCCAAAGTTCCTATCATATTCATTACCGCTAAAGACACAGAAAATGATACGGTAACTGGATTTAATCTAGGCGCAGATGATTATATCTCCAAACCGTTTTCCCTGCGTGAAGTAGCAGCACGCGTCAAAGCCGTACTGCGCCGTACCCAGCAAGGAGAAGGAGAACGTGCACCAGAACAAATCGTCTATGAATCACTGGTGCTTGACATCATCAAAAAGAAAGTAAGTATAGACGGTGAAGAAGCGCCACTTACCAAAAAGGAATTCGAGATATTACTCCTATTACTTCAAAACAAAGGGCGCGTATTCTCGCGTGAGGACATTTTAGGACGTATCTGGAGTGACGAAGTATATGTACTGGACCGCACCATAGACGTAAACATCACTCGTCTGCGCAAAAAAATAGGAATTTACGGCAAATGCATTGTAACTCGTTTAGGATATGGATATTGTTTCGAAGCCCAATAATGACAGACACGTCCTGTCATTCAGCCGGAAGTTGTTCCTTTCGGTGATTTCATTGTTTCTTGTTTTTGCTGTCTGCTTCATCGCCTATCAGTATCAGCGGGAAAAAGAGTACAAAGTAGAGCTGCTTGACACACAACTTCAGGACTACAATGAACGTCTGCAACAGGAACTGCGAAGCACTCCCGACAGCTTATGGACCTCCGTCTTGAACCAATATATAGTCAAAGGGTCGAACAAGGATCTCCGCGTCACTATCGTAAATCTACATGGAGACGTGCTTTATGACAGCTACAACGAAACGTCCCAAGAAGTATTCAACAACCATATCAATCGCCAGGAAATTCAAAAGGCACTAAAAAACGGAAAAGGATATGATTTAAGACGTACTTCCGAAACAACCGGCATACCCTATTTCTATTCGGCCACTCTCTATCCCCATTATATCATCCGTTCAGCATTGCCCTACAACGTAAATCTGATAAACAGCCTGGCTGCCGACCAGCATTATCTTTGGTTTACGACTATCGTTACTCTATTGCTGATATTTGTATTCTACAAATTTACATCCAAACTGGGTATGGCAATCAGCCACTTACGCGAGTTTGCCAAACGTGCCGATAGAAACGAACCAGTGGAAACCGATATACAATCTGCTTTCCCACACAATGAACTCGGCGAAATCTCCCAACATATCATACAAATATATAAACGCCTGCGTGAAACCAAAGAAGCACTATATATCGAGCGTGAAAAACTGATCACCCATTTGCAGACCTCTCGCGAAGGATTGGGAGTATTTACTAAAGACAAGAAGGAAATTCTCGTCAACAACCTTTTTACTCAATACAGCAACTTAATTTCAGACTCTAATCTACAAACCACTGAAGAGATATTCTCTGTCTGTGAGTTTCAGAAAATTACCGACTTCATCAGCAAGGCGCAAAGGCGCCCTTCGGATAAAGAAGAAAAACGACTGTCCATCAACATTAATAAAAACGGGCGTATATTCATCGTAGAATGCATCATCTTCCAAGACCTGAGTTTTGAAATCTCCATTAATGACATCACACAGGAGGAAGAACAGGTACGCTTGAAACGCCAACTGACACAGAACATAGCCCATGAACTGAAAACCCCCGTAAGCAGCATACAAGGCTATTTGGAAACCATTGTCAACAACGAAAACATTCCCCATGAGAAGATACAGACTTTTCTCGAACGATGCTATGCTCAAAGCAACCGCCTCAGCCGCTTATTACGGGACATTTCCGTACTGACACGCATGGACGAAGCAGCCAATATGATTGATATGGAAAAAGTGGACATCAGTATGCTCGTCTCCAGCATAGTCAATGAAGTTTCATTGGAACTGGAAGAGAAGCGTATAACTGTAGTCAACAGTCTGCAACCCAAAATACAGCTGAAAGGTAACTATTCACTGCTCTATTCTATCTTCCGTAACCTAATGGACAATGCCATAGCCTATGCCGGAACAAATATCCATATTAATATCAACTGTTTCCGCGAAGACGAGAATTTCTATTATTTTAGTTTTGCCGATACAGGAATAGGCGTTTCACCGGAACACCTGAACCGTTTGTTCGAACGCTTTTACCGCGTAGATAAAGGACGCTCACGTAAGCTGGGCGGTACAGGTTTGGGGCTTGCTATCGTGAAAAACGCTGTCATTATTCATGGTGGAACAATTTCCGCCAAAAATAATCAAGGTGGCGGACTGGAATTTGTATTTACGCTGGCAAAGGAGAAATAATTTTCCTATTCATTCCCGTTTGTTACTTTTTTCATTATCTTTGCAATGCATTGGTTTGCTTCCTTTTTTCAAAGGAGGCAATTAAAAGGGAATCAGGTGTAAGTCCTGGACAGTCCCGCTGCTGTAAGTTTCACACAATGTTGCAGACAATAAAACTCTCTACCCATGCCACTGGAAATATATTCCGGGAAGGCAGTCTGTAACAGAAACAAGTCAGAAGACCTGCCATGCACCATTTTATCATTGCTTTCGAGGAAAAAGCGTTGAGTCTAATGAACCGGATAAATCATCCAATCATTTCATTCATCCAAACTCTTTCAAAGAAAGTAAAAAGGAATAAACTCTGCCAAGTTTATTTAAATGATGTCCGGTCGAAGTGATTCGCCCGGACATTTTCTTACAAAAAGTCATAAATCTATTGTCAGTCACCTATAAAATCACTACATTCGGCACAAAAAGACGTTATAAACAGATTTAACCGTTAACTTATTGTCTAACTCAATAAAAAAATAAACTATGGAATTACCATTTGCCGAATCATGGAAAATAAAAATGGTGGAGCCTATCCGCAAAAGTACCCGTCAAGAACGTGAACAATGGTTGAAAGAAGCCCATTACAATGTTTTTCAACTGAAATCAGAACAAGTCTACATTGACCTCATCACCGACTCTGGAACAGGAGCCATGAGCGACCGGCAATGGGCAGGCATTATGCTTGGAGATGAAAGTTATGCAGGCGCTTCTTCTTTCTTTAACCTGAAAGAAGTTATCACCCGCCTGACCGGTTTTGAATACATAATCCCTACTCATCAAGGACGTGCAGCTGAGAATGTATTATTCTCTTATCTGATACATGAAGGAGATATTGTGCCGGGAAATTCCCATTTTGATACTACCAAAGGACATATCGAAAGCCGAAAGGCAATCGCATTGGACTGTACAATAGACGAAGCCAAACAAACACAATTGGAGATCCCGTTTAAAGGAAATGTAGACCCGGCCAAACTGGAAAAAGTGTTGCAGGAACATAATGACCGCATACCGTTTATCATCGTCACTATCACCAATAACACAGCCGGAGGTCAACCCGTATCCATGCAGAACTTACGTGATGTCCGGAGCATTGCCGACAAATACAACAAGCCTGTTCTATTCGACTCTGCCCGTTTTGCCGAAAATGCCTATTTCATTAAGACACGCGAAGAAGGCTACAAGGATAAAAGCATCAAGGAAATCACTAAAGAAATGTTTGCACTCGCAGACGGTATGACAATGAGTGCCAAGAAAGACGGCATCGTAAATATGGGCGGATTTATAGCAACCCGCCGACAGGATTGGTACGAAGGAGCAAAAGGATTTTGTGTGCAGTTTGAAGGCTACCTTACCTATGGCGGTATGAATGGTCGCGACATGAATGCACTTGCTATCGGTCTGGATGAAAACACCGAATTCGATAATCTTGAAACCCGTATTCGTCAGGTAGAATATCTGGCAAGAAAATTAGACGAATATAAAATACCTTATCAACGCCCTGCCGGAGGCCATGCCATTTTTGTAGACGCCCCAAAGGTACTGACGCATGTTCCCAAAGAAGAGTTCCCGGCACAGACATTGACCATTGAGTTGTATCTGGAAGCCGGCATACGCGGATGCGAGATAGGTTACCTACTTGCCGATCGCGATCCGGTTACCCGAAAAAACCGTTTCAACGGACTGGATTTACTCCGCCTTGCCATTCCACGCCGCGTGTATACGGATAACCATATGAATGTAATAGCCGCTGCACTCAAAAATGTATATGACAAACGCGAAACAATCACAAGAGGCGTACGCATTGCCTGGGAAGCTCCATTAATGCGCCATTTTACAGTACAGTTGGAAAGATTATAATCACAGACTTAACGTCAAAACAAAATCCGGAAACAAGTAGTAGTGAATCCGAAAGTTCCGTTTCTCCGCCGTACGGTATTCGACGGCGGAGAATACTCCTTGTTCTTCAACCGTAAAAGGCAATATGTGCAGATGTTTCCGGAAATCAACATCGGAAGTATTCATACATTTAAACATTGTTTCCTTTGCAGACCAGTGGAGCAGCAACGACCAGGTTTCCGTACCTTTATACCAAGATACACTTTCATCTTCCCGCACGAACTTATGAGCAACTTTCCGTACGCGTTCGCCATAACATTCGACATCAATACCCACTTCTTTTTCCGGCCCGCCCAACAGAACAGCTACATAGCCTTTAGTATGCGAAATACTGATAGAAGCAGAGCCGTCTGCCAAATAAGGTTTTCCACTGGACCGATAACCAATCTCCTTTTCTTCACCAAACATTTCATACAATAATACACGAACTGCCAACCGTTCCAATTTACGAGAATTAGCCGTAAATCCGCAAATATCAGCCTCATATTTTTCCTTATGGGGAAGCAAAGCAAGCAGCTCTTCCACTGTTTCATCTGCTTTCCAAATACCCCACCTGCAAGAACTCCCGATATATTGTTTAAAAACAGGCATTATTTTTCTGTTTCAGAACCTTCACCAGCTGGTTCATTGACTGTGAACTTCACCTTTAGGATACGGCGATTATCCATTTCGAGAACCTCAAATTCATAGCAATCGTAAGCCACCTTTTCGTGGAGTACCGGAAATTCTCCCTTCAGTTCAAGCAAAAGCCCGGCCAAAGTATCTGCATCACCTGCTACTTCATCAAAAGTTTCTTCATCAATTTTGGTTATCTTATAGAAATCCGTCAACTGTGTTTTAGCTTCAAATACCCATGTATGATCATTGAGCACAGCATACGTACGCTCTTCATCATCATACTCATCACGTATTTCACCTACAATTTCTTCAATGATATCCTCCATCGTGACAATACCCGACGTTCCTCCAAACTCATCTACCACAATAGCAATATGAATTTTATTTGCCTGAAAGTCACGAAGTAAATCATCAATCATCTTGGTTTCCGGAACAAAATAGGCAGGACGAATCAATGACTGCCAACGGAAATTATCCCCTTTGTTCAGATGAGGGAGCAAATCCTTGATATAGAGCACTCCCTTTATATTATCACGCGTCTCCGCATAAACAGGGATACGTGAGTAGGCATTCTCCACGATACACTTCAATACGTCCTTAAAAGGAGTGCGAATCTCCAGGTCCACCACATCCAAACGTGATGTCATCACCTCCTTAGCCGTCTCTCCGCCAAAACGAATGATCCCCTCCAGTATATTATTTTCTTCCGAAAGTTCAGCCTTATCTGTCAATTCCAGTGCATGCGAGAGTTCGTCTACCGAAATATTATGATTTTTGCGTACAAAGTGCTTATTGAGAAACGAAGTGGAACGTACCAATAACGATGACAACGGATAAAAAACAGAACGGCATGCCATAATACCGGGAGCTGCGAAACGACAAAAAGCCAACGTCTTCTGTGCAGAATAAATCTTCGGCATAATCTCGCCAAAAAGCAACAATAAGAAAGTCAGGACAACTGTCAGGATCAAAAACTCCGCAATAGCCGAATGAAACAGGAACACATTCATAAAGAAGAAATTGCAGAGCATAATAATCGTTACGTTCACAAAATTGTTCGTAATCAATATCGTAGCCAACAAGCGTTCCGTATCATCCAACAAATTCCTGATTTTCTCATCAGAAGGGTGTTTCCCTTCTTCAATGGCACTCAAATCGGAGGGAGATAATGAGAAAAATGCTATCTCGGAAGCTGAAGCGAAACCGGAAGCAAGTAAAAGCACACCTGCCAAGACAATGGCTATAATAGCCGAAATAGAAGGAGCATGTACGGTTATACCGTTAAAAATATCTGCCAACTGGCATAAATAAGCGTCTGGGTCCAAAGATTTTGGTTTTAGTTAAACAATTAGAACGGTAAATCGTCCGTCGGATTATTTTGTGCAGGAGCAACCTGCGATTGTGTTGACTGTACTGGAATACCCGCTTGCCCCGGCATACCTGCCTGAACCGCAGTTCCGGAGGCAGCATTTCTCGGAGAAAGCATTTCCATGTTATCTACAAAAATTTCTGTAATATAACGTTTTGCACCGGTCTGATCATCGTACGAACGAGTCCGTATTTTACCTTCCACATAAAGCTTATCCCCTTTATGCACATATTGGTCAACGATTTCAGCCAGCCGGTTACGAAAGACTAAATTATGCCATTCAGTGCGATCCGGAATTTGCGTCCCATTCTGTAAAGTATACCCCTTTTCAGAGGTAGCGAAAGACACTTGCGCTACACAATTACCGCCATCGTAGTAGGTCACTTTTGGGGGTTGCCCCACATTTCCTAACAATATCACCTTATTTACCGACATACGCTTTCGTTTTTTTAATTTGCTGCCAAAATTAACGAGAATAACAACATCATGCAAGAATACAACAAACTTTTATATATATTTCTCCAAGAATGCATGCACTAAACGCGATACCGGGTATTGTTCCAAATCTTCTACCCTGATGCACTGATAGTCCGAAAACGAACGGGAGTTTTCCGGAAGAACCACTTCATAAAAGTTGGCATAAATCACCCTATGCGATAAAACATGCTTCACATTCCGGAGCACAGAACGCACTTCCGGACGCTCTCCTTCTGCCAGCAACAAACGAAAAGAAGCCGATGACAAAAATTCTTCCTCCGACAAAGCCTTATCCGCTTCAATCAGCGGCAACTCAAACAGATTTTTCCAAATATCATCAGCCGTCCGCTTATGTATAAAGGTACACGCGCCCATGCGTACATATATATAATTAAAATAACGGTTGGATGTTTTTGTCTTATGCCGCTTCACCGGAAGCTGCATCACCAAGCCTTTCGATAAAGCTGTGCAGCTATCGGCCAAAGGGCAAAACATACAATTAGGAGCCTGCGGTGTACACTGAACAGCTCCAAAATCCATAATAGCTTGGTTATAAATCGCAGGTCGGGATTTATCAAGCATCTCATCGGCCAAAACTGCAAAAAGCCTCTTTCCTTCCGTTGAATCAATGGGAGTATTAACGCCCCAATAGCGGGAAAGTACGCGATAAACATTTCCGTCCACCACCGCATACGGCATATTATAGGCAATGGAACAAATGGCAGCAGCCGTATAATCGCCCACACCTTTCAAAGCACGCACTTCCTGATAACTTGCCGGAAACTTACCGTTCATGCTCTTGGCTGCCGCATGCAAATTACGGGCACGAGAATAATATCCCAACCCTTGCCAGTACTTCAGAACCTCATCTTCTGAAGCCGCAGCCAAAGTTTCCACATCAGGAAAACGACGAATAAAGCGAAGGAAATACTCATATCCCTGCACAACTCTCGTCTGCTGCAAAATAATCTCGGAAATCCATATCCGATAAGGATCAGCAGTATCTCTCCAAGGCAAATCACGTTTGTTATCCGCATACCAATCCAGCAAAGTTTCAGTCAATATATTCATCTCAAAGTCCATATTTACAAAAGAGCGCACCTTATTTTTCGGAAGAACAAAAATACAGATTTTCAATCTAACAAAACTTAATGCTTGGACTTTTTTAGAAAATTGTCCGAAATATATTTTTTAGAGCCGCCAAAAAGCTATATATTTGCAGTCCAAAAAATTAGAAAACAATAGTAATAATATTTTTTTTTAGGAAAAATGACTAAAGCTGATATTGTAAACGAAATTACAAAGAACACCGGAATTGACAAAGTCACAGTACTGACAACCGTTGAAGCGTTCATGGACGCAGTGAAGGCATCTTTATCAAAAGATGAAAATGTTTATCTCCGCGGGTTTGGTAGTTTTGTAGTGAAGAAAAGAGCTCAGAAAACAGCTCGCAACATCTCAAAGAACACTACTATCATTATTCCGGAACACAACATTCCGGCTTTTAAACCTGCTAAGACATTCACCATTGCTGTGAAAAAATAATAAACAATAGTATTAACCCGTAAAATTTTGAAGCTATGCCAAGCGGAAAGAAGAAAAAAAGACATAAAATGTCTACGCACAAGCGTAAAAAAAGACTAAGAAAGAACAGACATAAAAGCAAAAAGTAATTTTTAGTCTGAAGGACAAAATAAAGAACAAACTTGTGAAGGTAATTGTCTCGCGGGTTTGTTCTTTGTTTAAGTATTAAGCCGATCACCAATATACAAAAGATTGATGCATCGGTCAATCCAAACAGAAAATTTCTGTATAATAAATGTAAAAGCAAATAATTGTGACAAGCGAACTCGTTGTAGACGTACAGCCCAAAGAGGTCTCCATCGCTCTGCTCGAAGACAAAAGCCTGGTAGAACTCCAAAGCGAAGGAAGAAATATTTCCTTTTCTGTGGGCAATATGTATTTGGGACGCGTCAAGAAATTGATGCCAGGCCTGAATGCCTGCTTCGTGGACGTGGGTTACGAGAAAGATGCTTTTCTTCATTATTTGGACTTAGGTCCTCAATTTAACTCATTAGAGAAATACGTAAAGCAAACTTTAAGCGACAAAAAAAAGCTTAATCCAATCACTAAAGCAACCATACTTCCCGATCTTGAAAAAGACGGAACAGTTTCCAACACACTCAAGGTAGGACAAGAAGTAGTGGTGCAAATCGTAAAGGAACCTATCTCAACTAAAGGACCGCGCCTGACTTCCGAACTCTCTTTTGCCGGAAGATATCTTGTGCTAATTCCTTTCAATGATAAAGTTTCCGTATCACAAAAAATTAAATCAAGCGAAGAACGCGCCCGCCTCAAACAACTACTAATGAGCATCAAACCCAAGAACTTTGGGGTTATCGTGCGTACTGTTGCCGAAGGAAAACGCGTAGCAGAGCTTGACGGAGAGCTTAAAGTATTACTGAAACACTGGGAAGAAGCTATTACGAAAGTACAAAAAGCGACCAAGTTTCCGACACTGATTTACGAAGAAACCAGCCGCGCCGTAGGCTTATTACGCGACTTGTTTAATCCTTCTTTCGAAAACATCTACGTGAACAACGAAGCTGTATTCAACGAAATAAGGGATTACGTAACACTCATTGCCCCTGAACGGGCAGGAATTGTAAAGCTGTACAAAGGACAACTTCCCATTTACGACAATTTCGGTATCACCAAACAGATTAAGTCGTCATTTGGCAAAACTGTTTCGTACAAAAGTGGGGCCTACCTGATTATTGAGCACACTGAGGCGCTTCACGTAGTAGATGTGAACAGCGGTAATCGCACCAAGAATGCCAACGGACAGGAAGCTAACGCACTGGAAGTGAATCTGGGAGCAGCCGATGAGCTTGCACGCCAATTACGGTTAAGAGATATGGGTGGTATCATCGTGGTGGATTTCATCGATATGAATGAAGCTGAAAACAGGCAAAAGCTTTACGAACGTATGTGTGCCAACATGCAGAAAGACAGAGCGCGCCATAATATCCTGCCACTTAGCAAATTCGGATTGATGCAAATAACGCGTCAGCGAGTGCGTCCGGCAATGGATGTAAACACAACGGAGACCTGTCCTACTTGCTTCGGCAAAGGCACTATCAAATCGTCCATTCTCTTTACAGACACATTAGAGAGTAAAATTGACTACCTTGTCAACAAATTGAAGATAAAGAAATTCTCGTTACACATCCACCCGTATATCGCTGCCTATATCAATCAGGGAGTTCTCTCACTGAAACGGAAGTGGCAAATGAAATACGGATTCGGTATCAAGATTATTCCAAGCCAGAAATTAGCGTTTCTGGAATATATCTTCTACGATCCGCAAGGAGAAGAGATTGATATGAAAGAAGAAATCGAAATCAAATAAAAAAAGACGGCGAAGTATTTGCTTTTACTTCGCCGTCTTTTTTTATTGGTTCCGCTGAAAAATCACCGGAAATTAAGTTCTAGGACATAGGAAGAAGCTTTTTCATTAAATCCCAGAAAGTCGAACACCATAATACCTGCCGTCCGCTTTATGTTTTCCTCAAGCATTTTTCTCACTTCAGGATTATTCAACTGGGCACATGCCTGAGGAAGCGGGATAGGTATTGTTATTTTACCCAGCTTAAAACTGTCAATACTACTGACAAAATTGATAAAGTAAATAGGATCAGTAGCCTTATCGGCAGCCAAAGCGTTTTCCTTGACATAAGCAATCTTTTCTTCCTGTGAACCCGGCTGAAACACATCCTGCAAATGCTGGCAGGTAAACGGAAACACCTCAGTATCACTTTTCGGTTCATAGAAGCAAAGCCGGTAGCCAATATAGCTTTCCGCTTTAGAAAGCTGATATGAATTGAACAAGACAATCTTCCCCCTCGTTTCGCCCAAAGTCGGGATAACCGTACCATGCTCATCCTTCACACCGGGACCTGTATAGCCCGAATTCCAAGTCCAGAATCGCGAACTATACTTATTGATAACCTCTTCCTCAAGCCTCTCCCGGTATACTGTTTCCTCGATAGTATTCTCCGATTTGACACGCAGTAATATCGTTTCACCCGGATGTTCTTCCAAGAATTTATCGAGTACAGGCATGGCATCTGTCTGCACATCCAATCCCAAAGGAGTAATGCCATGATAGAACTTCAATTCATGATTTAACCGGAGATCGAAGAAACGGGCGCCCAACTGTAACTGCTCCGTCAAGGTCTTAGACTGACAGGCAGCTGTACAGTTCAATATAGGATGTAGTTCCTCTGGAAGTACGTCTCCCAACTTGGACAATTCGGAGTTCTTCTTGAGTTCTACGATTTGACTAACCAATTCTGCGAGTCGGTCTTTTCCCAGTTTAGAAAGGCCGGAAATAATCTTCAATATAATATTTGCTTCATAGCATGTATAACTCATAGAGTTATGCGTACCCGGAATAGAAAGTTTTGATAACAGTACGTCATCCGGCAGCTCAGACATCCAGCCCTCACATCCGACGCCATTCGTCAAAGTCGATTTCATCAATTACCTCCTTATTTTATATAGCAGTTGTATCTCTCAAAGAAACGCTTAAATGCCCCCCACTTCATCAGTCCTTTCTCAAATATCAGCACTCCGGACAAGGCACAAGCGACGCCCAGCATGACATCAATCAGATAATGATGGCCGGAGTAGACAGCTGTCCACCAGATACCCACCATAATTACGGAGAACAAAGCTATCAGCCACTTCTTGCAATGTCCCATAACGGCATACGCCAATGCGACAACCATATACGCCGCATGTAACGAAGGAACAGCCGCAAAGACATTGGCATTCCGTCCATAGATAGAATGGAAAACGGAACATCCCAACAATTCGTCAAAACGCCCCAATCCCGCCACATTGCCCGGAGTATCAAGAATAGGCTCGAAGCCATAGTTCATGGCGTACCAAGGCGGAGCTGCCGGATAAATATAATATCCGGCAAACCCGATAAGATTTACCAACAGAAAAACCATGGAGAAACGGAGATACACTGTACGTTCTCCTTTCAAATAAAGCCACAAACCGAATACGATAGGAACAGGCACCCAGCAAAGATAGAATATTCCCGCAAAGAAATCGGCTATCGAACAGTGATTCTGTGCAAAATATTCACAAGGAATCAGCGTTGTTCCGCCAAGCGAGATCCCGAACAATGACTTCTCCGCCTCATACAACCCCTGCACATCAATAGGATTCACCTGATAATTCGGGTATACCCGCATCCAGTCGTAAGAAATGCCGAAGATGATAAAAGGGAGCAACGCCACCGCCAGTTTACGAGTCGTTTTTCCTGCAAAAAACAGCACGACAAACAAGCCCGTCATCAGGAAATGTTCTGCCCGCAAACCTATGCAAGCTGCCGTCAGCAACAAGAACAACACCGTAATGACAATGACAGGCAACGCCTCTTTGGCGGAAGGAAAAATAGATTTTCTCATTATTGCTTCTTTAATAGTTTATAGCAATGTGCAATACGCGCAAATGCCGTCAAATTGGCAAGAATTGCTATCACAACCATGGGGACAATCAATATCAACATAGGGTCGAATGCTTCGCAATCACTAAAAATGCCACAGAACAAAGCCCCGAGGCTAGTCAGTACCACACGTTCCGGACGCTGCATAAAGCCTACTTTGCATTCCAGTCCCAGCCCTTCGGCACGTGCACGCACGTAACTCACCATAAGCGAACCGACCAGCGCAACAAAAGTTATCATCGACCCCCACAAATAACCTTGCAGAATCAGATAATAAAAAATACCAAATAACGTTACCATTTCACTGTAACGGTCGAGCACCGAATCATACAATGCTCCAAAAGTAGAAGACATATTGCCGACGCGTGCCACACGTCCGTCCATCATGTCGAACAAACCGGCAAAGAGAACAATTCCTCCTCCCCAACCCACATAGACCAGTTCACCCGGCTTATACATGCCCGCATACACAAATACGCACGCAGCCACGATATTCATCACCAGTCCGGTGGTAGTAATAAAATTGGGCGTAATGCCCACCTTAATCATGCCATGTACAACCGGATTTATGATCTTATAAATCAACTGTTGCAACCAATCTCTATAATTCATATCAGTTCTATTTAGTCTCTAAAATATTGTCGTATAAATTTCCTGAAATTATGATTACGGTATACGAATATCCGTTGCAGATGATAATTCCAGAAGAATGCAACCAAAACAGCTACAATGATCTTGGACAGTATAAACACATCGTTTATATAATGCCCCAACAAGCCGTCCACCCAGCGCATACCGGTCAACCACTCAGTCAGAGCAAACGTACCCCATGTGTTCAATAGAATACTACCTCCCCAAACAAAAAGATATTTCAGCGCCACATGCGTCTTTTTGCAATCGTCCGCATGAAATACCCAACCGTAGTTAATGGCACAGTTCACCATACCGCCAACCACAGAACCCAAGAAAGTAGCATACAGATAAAAAAGTCCGGATAGTTTAACCAGCAGAATAGTTACAAGAAAATCCACAAGACTTGCCACATACGACGAAAGCTGAGCCTTGATGAAGACCCAAACCGCATAACGCCAGCCTGCAAATCTCGATGTTTCTTTCAGCCTATCAGCCATCTTACTCCTATTAAAACTACAAAGCTATAAATTCCTGCCAAGATATCATCCATCATCACCCCAAATCCACCCGGAAAACTTTCCATACGGCGAATTCCCAACGGTTTAAAAATGTCAAACAGGCGAAAAAGAGCAAAAGCCCCCAATCCATACCAAACACTGCCCGAAGGTGCAGCCAGCAGAGCAATCCACACTCCTACCATTTCGTCCACCACTACACGCGAAGGGTCTTCTCCCCAATAAGGTTCAAGACGATTGACAGCCCATATTCCCAGTATCGTAAAAAAAAGGATAAAAGCCACCGTCAGCCATATCAGACATGCTTCCGAAACAATAAAAGATAATCCAAGCCAGATAAGTGTAGCCAGTAAAGCACCTGCCGTACCCGGAGCAAAAGGAGAAAAGCCCGAACCGAAACCTGTACCGACAAGGACTGGAAAAAAGGAGGGTTTCTTCATGAATTAAAAGAAGTGATAGGGTGATAAAAATGAAAAGGTGATAAAGTTATAAAAGTGGTAAGGTAGTAGAGTGACGAAATCTCAAAACGAAACTTGCTTATCACTCTATCACCTTATCACTTTTACAACTTTATCAGTATCTTATTTTAGTCCAAATAGCTCGGTGCAGTTTCACCTACCATATTACGGAGAGTTTCTTTCACCATTCTCCACTGTTGGAACAAGTCGTGTACCGGTTCATGTTCAAAGTCATGCATCGGGCTCTTGCAGAAGAATGACAACCAAGTCTGAATACCGCACATACCCGCACGCAAAGCAAGATCACTGAAAATAACCAGGTCGAGTGCAATAGGAGCTGCCAAGATAGAGTCGCGACAGAGGAAGTTTACCTTGATTTCCATCGGATAACCCATCCAGCCGAAGATATCGATATTATCCCATGCTTCCTTATTGTCCTTACGAGGCGGATAATAGTTGATACGTACTTTGTGATATACATCACCGTACAGATCAGGGAATTTTTCAGGTTCAAAGATATTGTCAATAACAGACAATTTGCTGACTTCTTTTGTCTTGAAGTTTTCCGGTTGGTCAAGAACTTCACCGTCGCGGTTACCCAAGATATTGGTAGAGAACCAACCGCTTACACCCAGCATACGAGTCTTGAACATCGGAGCAAGTACAGTCTTCATCAAAGTCTGTCCACTCTTGAAGTCCTTACCTGCAATGGGCACATTCATCTTCTTAGAGAATTCCCACATAGCCGGAGTATCCACACACAGGTTAGGAGCACCCATAATGAACGGAGCACCTTCTGCTATTGCGGCATAAGCGTAGCACATACTCGGAGAAACAACTTCTGTATTGTTTTCCTTCATAGCCTTTTCCAAAGCGGCAAGCGACTTGTGCTCTTCAGACAGAGGAACATAAATTTCGGTACTTGCAGCCCACAATACAGCGATACGGTCGCAATTATTGGCAGCCTTGAAATTACGGATATCCTCACGCAATTGTTCTACCATGTCCCAGCGTGTAGCGGCATTTTTGATGTGCGTACCATTCAGACGTTTTGCAAAATTATGGTCAAAAGCGGCAGGCATAGGCTTGATGGCTTTTAACTCATCTTTCACGAGGTTCAAGTCTTTTTCTTTCAGAACTTCCGCATACATTGCAGCTTCATACGCATCATCAGCGAAAATGTCCCAACCGCCAAAAACGATATCGTTCAAGTCAACCAAAGGCACTACGTCTTTAATAAGATGTTCTTTGCCATCCTGCATGCGCATAGTAGCCATTTGTGCGATTGAACCTATAGCTTTTGCTAAACCCTTACGGGCAGCCAATGTACCTGTAATCATAGTGGTTGCAACCGCACCACCTACTCCGACTACCAACACGCCTAAACGACCGGTTGCCGGCTTAATGTTTTCTTTCATTGCCATTGAATTATTTTATAGTTTAAAAAATTGCTCAAATTTAGGGTATTTTACCCAATTGGGATTAGTCTTTTTGTCCGATTTAATACTCTATTAGTAAGATTTAAGTTAAAATGTCATGTGCAAGCTGATTCTAAGACCGGATTTATCAATATTCGGTAAATTCCGGTACGTTAAACGCCACACATAATCCACCCGAAGCACTTTCAATATATTCTCAATTCCCACCCCGACTTCCACATACGGAGTACGCTCCATAGTGGTGCTTCCTGCTGGAAAAGCGAATAATCCTTCGCTGAATTCCGGATTATTTTTGTCACTCAAACTTCCATAGATTCCCCGACAGGACAAGACTTCACGCCACTTCAGTTTTTTCAACAACGGAATACGGTTAAAGAGAAAGCCATTCAAAAAATAAGTCACGTCCCACGAAGCATATTCATCATTCATAAATTCCATCGCGTTCATCAGCGAATAAGACTCCGGCTGGATTGTGTAAGACAAGTTGGCGTTGGGAATGATAAGCAGAGGAAAAGGAACTTTGTTCCACACTTTACCGGCCTTCAGTATCACATCCGTATAGCCAAAGGCCGAGAACCAAAAGCGCTTCTGAAAACCGGCTTCCGTATAATGATAGGTATAATCTCCTCCCAGAACTCCTTTGGCCGCCATTGTATGTGTCAATGTAAAAACCGGAGCGTCCAAAGACACCGGAAAACGGTTCCATTGAGTCTGAAAAAACTTTTCATTCGGGGCATAACGCAGTTTCAGCTCCAGCTCGCTGGTAGAAATACTTTTGACAAACGACTTGTCATCATCTTGCTTGACGAAAGGAATGAGATGTGAAGATTCATCTTTTCGCAAACGTGTGGTCAGCTGAAAGGAGAAACCCGAATGAAACTCATTCGTATACGTCAATTCAGCTTTACGCTGATAGCCTATACGGTCGTCTTTTTGACGCTTCAAAGCAAGGAAAACATTATCCTGACTGGTATAAAGATAATGTTGTCCGTACTGATTAACGTCGGACAGGTAACGCAGTTTCAAAGAATGAATCGGGAACTCGTTGGCATACTCCTTTTTCCGGTGGAAAGAGTATTCCAGTTCCGCCAGCCCTTTCACACGTTCATCACGAAAGCCGTATGCCACATACCCCCTTCCAAACAGATGGGGATTAAGCCAAGCCGTTGTCATACCCCCAGCACGCACACGCACACCTTCCAGCGCATTACCGCTAATCGTGGTGTTCATCATACCTATATAGAATAAAGGCGCTTTCTCTTTGGGAGCGGGAATATACCCTGTAAACAACACTTTCAGCACCTTCTCTGTCCAATAGTATACCGGGTAACTGCGCAGCTGCGCCATCATCTTATCTACGGATGTCTCCTTTTTGCTCACCTCTGCAAGCCGATTGGCATCCCAATAAGCATCGGAATGGGTGGAAGAATCCATACCCTCAATTACTTTCTCTGGCCTACGAAACGCCTGCAAAGCATCATCATCAGGTTCGTAAATATAATTCTGGTAATAGACATCACGCTTCGCATAAATGCCATCGCTGTTATCCACCAGTTTGAATTCCGTAGTGATACTCTCATTTATGAGCTGTCTTGTGCCGTCTTCCGCACGATCGAAATTCTGTTCAATCTTCATGTAGTCCACAAAGTTCAGATTGATTTTCTGAGGAAAATTCATCACCACGCGGCGCACGAAATATGTGCTGTCCAACATGACGTACAGATGTCCTGTAAAACCAAACGATTCGGAATTGAAAGGCACGAAAGTCAAGTCTACACAAGGCTTCCCGGCAACAGTCAGAGTGTCCATAAGATAATACTTATAGAATGAAGGTCCCAAGGAAGAAAGCGGACTGACAAACTTATTGGTGAATAACGTTATGTTATTTTGGTAAATATCCACGTCCGTCATAGTGACACTAATAGCCTGCTCCATGCCCTGTTGGGACAACATCTCGTCTACACCTGCCTGGCGACGCGCCTTCACCCGTTGCTTTTCGCTATGGGGCGATTTACGGTAATAATCCGTAGCCAGCAACTCGCGGTTGGACACAGCCAATACCGGTTTACCCGTAACAGCGGAAGTGTCCACGTAGTCGGTCAAGAACTTGAACTTGCGATACAGCCATTTCTGCTGCTTCAGGCTATCGAAATTATTAATGGCAAACGTCATTTTCTCATAACGTTCCCGTTGCCAAAAATCACGTTCATCCGGCGAATAATCATCCCGATGTTCTATCATTTTCCGCACGAACTCCACTGCCGGATTATCCTTCTTCCTGTAACGCTCGCGCTTGGGCTTAACCACCACTTCGTCCAACGCATAAGTAGTAGGAGCAAGCGTAACCATTATACGTCCTCCGCGTGCCGGATGAATCAACCGGGTGTATTCTTGATAGCCCACAGCCGAAATCACCAGCTGGGCCTCAGGACGATAGGTTTTAAACGAAAAAACACCCTTGTCATCGGTCATTCCTCCCTCTGTGGTTCCCTTTAGATAGACCGAGGTATATGGCAATGGTTCCCTTGTCAGCGAATCAGTGACAACACCTTGCACTATGTATTGCGCTTTCAAAGGAACAACAATTATCTGCATCAGCAGAAACAGCCTTATAAACAACCTCATACCTAACCTATCTATCATTCAGTGCGCAAAGGTACGGAAGAAAACTTTCCCTAAAAGTTCGGTTTCGCGGAATAAATGTTCTAAAAAACCACTTTTATTCCAAACACTTCCCGTTAAAACCCGTTGTATAGCGAGAACGACTTACAAAAGACGTACAAACCGACCTAAAAACTTAATTATGGAATGGATTTTCAATCAACTCAGGGAACGTCCCGAATTAGCCATTTTCCTCACTATTTTCCTGGGGTTCTGGCTGGGTAAGCTGCGCATCGGCAAGTTTTCTTTAGGAACAGTTACCAGCGTACTATTGGTGGGCGTAATGGTAGGACAACTGAATATTGCCGTACCCGGTCCTATCAAGTCAGTATTTTTCCTACTGTTCCTATTTGCCGTAGGCTATAAAGTGGGTCCGCAATTTTTCCGCGGACTGAAAAAAGACGGATTACCACAAGTAGCCTTCGCTGTGCTGATGTGCATATCTGTCTTGGGAGTGACCTGGTTACTTGCCTTGCTCATGGGATACAATATGGGAGAAGCGGCAGGGCTGCTTGCCGGCTCGCAGACCATATCCGCCGTCATCGGAGTGGCAGAAGATACAATGGCAAATATGGGTCTGGACGAAGCGCAGCGGCAAAGCTACACCAATATCATCCCGGTGTCTTATGCCGTAACCTACATCTTCGGAACAGCCGGATCCGCGTGGGTATTGTCGTCCATAGGTCCGAAAATGCTGGGCGGACTGGATAAGGTAAAAGCCGCATGCAAAGACATGGAAGCCCAGATGGGCAATTCGCAGGCAGATGAACCGGGCTTCATACATGCCGCACGCCCCGTCACATTCCGCGCTTACCGCATTGAAAACGAATGGTTCAAGAATGGGAAAAGAGTAATAGACCTTGAAGTATACTTCCAGCAACAGGACAAACGCCTGTTCGTAGAACGGATACGCAAGGCAGGGACAATCCGGGAAGTCAGCCCGAATGTCCAACTGGAAATCGGAGACGAAGTCGTACTAAGCGGACGCCGGGAATACGTCATCGGTGAAGAAGACTGGATAGGGCCTGAGATTCTGGACCAGCAATTACTCGACTTTCCGGCAGAGAAACTTCCGGTTATGATAACCAAAAAGACTTTTGCAGGAAAGACAGTATCTGCAATCCGCAACGAAAAATTCATGCATGGTGTCAGCATCCGCAACATCAAACGTGCAGGAATTGACATTCCGGTCATGGCGCAAACCATAGTAGATGCCGGTGATGTAGTGGAAATAGTAGGAACCAAACAGGAAGTGGAGGCAGCCGCCCGACGCCTGGGTTACATAGACCGTCCCACCAACCAGACAGATATGATCTTCGTAGGACTCGGCATACTTGCAGGCGGGCTGTTCGGAGCATTGTCCGTCCACATCGGCGGCGTACCAATCAGCTTGAGTACCAGTGGCGGTGCATTGATAGCAGGATTAGTATTCGGCTGGTTGCGCAGCAAGCATCCCACATTCGGTCGTATTCCCGAACCATCACAATGGGTACTGAATAATGTCGGACTGAATATGTTTATTGCCGTAGTAGGCATCTCGGCGGGCCCCAGTTTCGTACAAGGCTTCCATGATGTCGGTGTCAGCCTATTTCTGATAGGTGCGATTGCCACCACCCTCCCGTTGATTATCGGACTGCTGCTAGCAAGATATCTGTTCAAGTTTCATCCTGCCATTGCGCTGGGATGCTGTGCGGGTGCAAGAACAACAACAGCAGCCCTCGGAGCCATACAAGATGCCGTAGAGAGTGAAACACCCGCACTGGGCTATACAGTGACGTATGCCATAGGCAATACCCTGCTGATTATATGGGGAGTGGTGATTGTTCTGCTGATTTAACAGCCTAAAGGCTCTGATAAGTAACAAACTATTTCAGTATGTACGAAATCGGTTTATACAGTCTGCCATTCAAAATATGCCGAAGCATCCGCCAAAATCATAACGCTTATTAAAAAACTAAACATCAGATTATATGGATACAAAACTTTTAGAAAAGAAAATGGAGAACATCAGCCCTTTCGAGCTGAAAAACCGTCTCATTGATATGGCAGACGAAAGTCTGAAAAAAACAGCCCGTACCATGTTGAACGCCGGGCGCGGTAATCCCAACTGGATTGCAACCACCCCACGCGAAGCATTCTTCCTTTTGGGAAAATTCGGACTGGAAGAATGTCGTCACGTCATGTTCCTTCCCGAAGGAATTGCCGGAATACCCGAAAAGCAAGGCATTGCCTCCCGCTTTGAACAATTTCTCAAGAGCAACACCTACCAGCCCGGAGCCAAATTACTGGAACAAACCTATAACTATATGTTGATGCAGCATGCCGTCGATCCCGACAGCCTTGTGCACGAATGGGCAGAAAGCGTCATCGGAGACCAATATCCTGTGCCCGACCGTATTCTACAATTCACAGAAATGCTGGTACGCGACTATCTCCATCAGGAAATGTGCGACAATCGTCCGCCTCGCGGAGCTTTCGATTTGTTTGCCACCGAGGGTGGGACAGCAGCTATGTGCTACATCTTCGACTCTTTGCAGGAAAATTTCCTACTGAACAAAGGTGACAGCATAGTCCTCATGGTTCCTGCTTTCACTCCCTACATAGAGATACCCCGGCTAAACCGTTACCGGTTCAAGGCCACCGAACTGCATGCCAACCGCATGAGTAAAGACGGTCTGCATCTTTGGCAATACAGTGACGAAGATATCAACAGATTGAAAAGCCCGGCGATAAAGGCTCTATTCGTCACCAATCCCAGCAATCCTCCCAGTTATACGCTAAGTCCTGAAACGATGGAGCGCATCGTAACTATCGTCAAGGAAGATAACCCCAATCTGATGATCATCACAGATGATGTGTACGGCACTTTCAGCCCGCACTTCCGTTCGTTCATGGCAGAAATTCCATATAACACGCTATGCGTATATTCTTTCTCCAAATATTTCGGAGCTACCGGCTGGCGCAACGCCGTCATTGCCTTGCACGAATACAACGTATTCGACAGGCAAATATCCCGCTTGCCAAAAGAGAAACGCGAAATCCTCAACCGTCGCTATGCTACGTTGACCCTGCATCCTGAGAAATTGAAGTTCATAGACCGAATGGTAGCGGACAGTCGCCAAGTAGCATTGAACCACACCGCCGGACTATCATTACCTCAACAGATGCAAATGAGCCTATTCGCCGCTTTTTCCCTGTTGGACAAGGAAAACAGCTACAAACAGAAAATGCAGGAAATCATCCGACGCCGCCTGAAAACTCTTTGGGATAATACCGGATTTACATTAGTGGAAGACCCTTTAAGGGTAGGATATTATACGGAAATTGATATGCTGGTCTGGGCTGAAAAGTTCTATGGAAACAAGTTTGTGGAATACCTCAAAAAGACGTACAGTCCGCTGGATGTAGTGTTCCGCCTTGCCAAAGAAACCTCCTTAGTGCTTCTGAACGGCGGCGGCTTTGACGGACCGGAATGGAGCGTACGTGCTTCTCTTGCCAACCTGAATGAAAATGATTATGCTACAATCGGTCAGGGGCTCAAACGGATATTGGATGAGTATGCAGAAGAATGGAAGAAAATCAAGAATTAAACAAGATCCGGAAGCGGGTCAGTCCATCATTGTATGTACGCAGAGAAAAGGTACAACCATGACGGCTTAGCACTTCCCTGATAAATACCAAACCGATTCCCTGCCCGTTCGGCTTGGTGGAGAAGAAGGGACTGAAGAGTTTAGCTTCAGTCTCTTTGCTGATTCCGGGACCATTGTCAACGATTTCTATGGAAGCGGGGGCAATGGTCCTCACCGTTATTTCGCCTTGTCTATCTGCCGCTTCACCGGATTCCTCTATGCTCTCGGCAGCATTCTTTATGATATTCACCAGAACTTGTTCGAATAATGAAGCATCCAGCCTAACCTGTCCCACTTCCGGATCACACTCCAAACGTAGAATGATGTTACGGTCATTGCACATACCCTCCATGAATCGTTTGCACATGCACACCAGTTCATTCAACCGGACAGCAGCCACCGTAGGCTCAGGAATCTTCACCACATCCGCAAAACGGGTAATGAAACGGCTCATGGAGAAACAACGTTCCATACAGACACGCATCACATCGCAAATATCTTCCATGCCCTCTTCGGTGGAAAGAGCCTGTTCCACCGTATCCAATGTAGACGTAATTCCGGCAGTGGTATTGTTCACTTCGTGGGCTATCATGCGGATTACCTTTTCATAAGCACGCTTTTCAGCTTTCATCACCTCGTCCGTCATACGCTCTATCAGAAAGAAAGGATGTTTGAACCCTCTGTCTATAAACGAAGAATGGGTACACTTATAAATATTCGCATCGTTCAGCCGCACCACCGAAGTTACGTCTTTCGGAATGGATGCCAGTTCTTCCGCCAAAAGAGAGTCAATATCCGCAAGTTTCTTATTCAGGGCTTCTTCCCTACGGACTCCCAGCATCTTCACAGCCATAGGATTTAGTTGTGACACCTCGCCGTCCAATGTCATAATAACAACTCCCATAGGCGATGCCTGAATCAACAAATCAAGAAAATGGTTTTGCTCACGCATGTGCAGACGCTCGTTCTTGAGCTGCTCCATCATACGATTAAAGATGTTCACAATGCGGTCTGCTTCGTACTGTCCTACCCTACTGAGCCTACTGCTGAAATCCTGCTCGCGCAATAACTCCATACCGCTTCCAATCGTACTCATCGGCTTGACAATCTTGCGATAGAATACCCCCAGGTAAATTAGTATAAATGCAATAATAGCTTCTGCAATATATAAATGCATAGCTTGCATTTTGCCAACCAGATATACCAATGCTATACCCAGTCCGAACAAAAACAATACAAGGATAAAAAAGTAAAACTTAATACGCACGTAAGTTAGTGATTAGGGATTAGCAATTAGGGATTAGGGGTTAGCAGTCAACGATTAACTGTTAGGATTTAAACGGATAAATACTAATCGCTAATCCCTATTTTATATTTTTCCAACCGTCTGTACAGAGCCGCCCTGCTGATGCCCAGCGCCAGCGCAACCTGACTAAGGTTACCTTTATGCTGCTCCAATGTTTGCAGAATTGTCTGCCGTTCTATCTCATCAAGCGTCATGCCGGCAAAGGAGGTGCCTTCGGCTGCTTTGGCCGGTTCATCATGACGCTGATATTGCGATTCAAAGTCAGCAGCGTCCAATGTTTGTTTTCCACTGACTAGTATGGTACGTTCCACCAGATTCTTCAGTTCGCGAATATTACCCGAATAAGGCAAACGAGAAAGGAAATTCAGTGCATCCGCCGAAAACTCCGTACGGGGCAAACCGTTTGCGGAAGCCTGACGATCGGCAAAATGACGTGCCAACAAAGGTATATCCTCACGACGCTCACGCAAGGCGGGCAACTTTACGGTTATCAGATTGATACGATAAAAAAGATCTTCACGAAATGTATGCTCGGAAACCATCTTGCGTAGGTCGGCATTGGTAGCAGAGACAACACGCACATCCACCTTGCGCGGACGGCTGTCGCCCAATACTTCAAAAGTCTGGTCTTGAAGCACACGCAACAGTTTCACCTGGCAGGATAAATCCAAATCGCCTATTTCGTCCAAGAAGATAGTGCCTTTATTGGCCAACTCAAAACGACCTATACGGTCGGCACTCGCATCGGTAAAAGCACCTTTCTTATGACCGAACATCTCACTTTCGAACAAACTCTGTGAAATACCACCGAGATTGACTTTCACAAAAGGCTGATTGATGCGCTGACTGTTGATGTGAACAGCTTCAGCAATCAGCTCCTTGCCCGTCCCGCTCTCACCGGTGATCAGTACGGAAGCATTGGTACGTGCAATGCGCGCTACAGTATTCAACACTTCCATCAATCCCTGCGATTTTCCTATGATATGGCTACGGTTCAAGCCTTCCGCCTGCTCCTGAGACGTTTCTTTCGGGGCAGCACTCAACTCCAAAGCAGTTTCGATGCGCCGCAAAAGAGCCGCATTATTCCAAGGCTTGGTGATGAAATCGAAAGCACCTGCCTGCATACCCTGTACAGCCAGTTGGATACTTCCCCATGCTGTCATCAATATGACGGGAACATCGGGACGGAACACTTTTACCTGCTTCAACAAAGTGAGCCCCTCCTCTCCGGTGGTGGAGAGCGTAAAGTTCATGTCCATTAATATCAGTGCGGGAGATTCTGCACGAACTACGTCCATTGCTTCACGAGGTCCCGAAGCTGTTTTTACTTCATAACCGGCACGCTTCAGCATAAAGCTAAGCGAAGAACGTACGGCGCTATCATCATCGACTATCAGTATCATAGGAATTGGTAGTTTATTGTTTGCAAAAATAACAAATTCACCACAGAGGACACAGAGTCTCACAGAGTTTTTTGCATTACAGCCACAAATTAAAAGGTATTTCTTCAACAGAAGCTTTTCGGCAAGAGCCCGGTGAGACTTTGCGCATCCTGCGGTGCAGTCTATCCTTTAATTATATCTTCAAAATCGGCTTCCAACTCCATATTCCGTTCAAAATCCCAAAGAGTCAGACTACGAAGCTGATAGAAATAGTACCAATAATAATAAAGTTCGGAGATATGTTTTTGCCGGGCTTCGTCTTTGGACTTCTGTGCGTCGTTCAGGTCGAGAGTGCTGATTTTACCAATCATAAAAGTCTCCACACTTGTCTTGTAACGTTTTTCAGCTATCAGGTCAGCTTCTTCTGCAATGTCCAGCTGCTGTGCCTGATTATTGAAGTTTGCCACCAGCAAGAAGATGTCCTGATTGAAATCCATTTGTTCCTGACGGATTTTGGAGAGCACCACTTCACGATTGCTCTTGGCTACCTTCACTTTGCCGCGACGCTTTCCCCAGTCGAGAATGGGGATTTTCACGCCTACCTTGACAATCTGGTTGTCCAGCAAATCCTGATAGGCAGAGGAGAACTCATGATTTTGTCCGGTATAGCCCACACTGGCAAACAGGTCGATGCTCCTCAAGTTTCCACGTGCAGCCGCCACTTCATAATCAGCTTCCAACTGGCGGCGGCGTATATTCTGTGCAAATGAATTACGCTCCAAAGCCTTGTTCAGAACGCGGTCGTAGTCCATCTTAATACCGGAAACAGAAGCGGGTATAACAGGATTCAGCCCCTCACTTTCCGATACGCCGAGAAAAGAACGCAGCTGAAACATTTTGGCATTCAAAGTACTTTCAGCTTCAGTCACATCCGCTTTGCCTTGCAGGGAATTCAGTTTGAGCTGCAACAGGTCATTCTCTGAAATCTGTCCCATTTTACGTTTGGCAATAGCCACTTCATAAAGGCGGTCTGAATTCGCTTTGTTCTGTTGTGCTGTGGCAAGCGCTTCCCTGGCAAGCAATAGTTCAAAAAAATAGGTGATGGTTTTCATCGTCACTTCTTCCGTAGCCGAGATAAAGGCCGCTTTTGCTTCTGCATACCGGACAGGCTCAATACGGCGGTTCCACTTCAAACTGTTTACGCCGAATATCGGTTGTGTCAGCTCAAGGCTTACGGGTACGGACATGAACTGCTTGTCGCCTCCGGAGCCCAACTGCTTGATATAGTCAAGAGAAGAGGCCAGTGACAATTTACCACCTGTGAACCATATATTCTGGTCGATAGAAAGCGCACCTGACAATCCCAATGTATTATTGCGGACAAAACTATAAGAACCGTCTGAATTTTGGTAGGTACTGTACGACTTATTATAATTGGGCAGGGTTCCCGTAAAGTTTACTTCAGGCAACAAGTCCGCGCGGAAAGTACGATATTCCCAATAAGCTGTTTTCAACTCATTCAATGCCACCGCAGCATCTACAGACTGTGTACGGGCCAATGCAATAGCTTCCGCCAATGTGATGTCGCGTTCGTTAGCCAATGTATCATTCTGCGCAGCAACAGTCAGTGTCATCAAAAAACAAGCTGCAAGTAAAATACTCTTTTTCATGTTCAATCTTTAAAATTATCGCTGATAGAAAGACAAAGAGTGTGCCAAGCGGTCAGGAGGGCATTACACAAGGGGGAGTGTCCGAAATCGGACACTCCCCCTGTTCATTTGCGGACGATAAATGAATGTGATAATTACAATACCCCCTTTGAGCTTGGCAATTCATAATGATAGATATCCCGCTTTACAGCCATCTTCAAGGCTCTCGCCAGCGCTTTAAAGATTCCCTCTATCTTATGATGCTCATTCTGCCCTTCCGCCTTAATATTAAGATTCATTTTGGCTGCATCGCTTAATGATTTAAAGAAATGCAAGAACATTTCCGTAGGCATCTCCCCTATTTTTTCACGTTTAAACTCAGCATCCCATACCAACCAGGGGCGCCCGCCAAAATCAAGGCATACTTGACACAAACAATCATCCATAGGCAAAGCATAACCATAGCGCTCTATGCCTCGTTTATTCCCCAACGCCCGATAAAGGCAATCACCTAAAGCAAGGGCAGTATCTTCTATCGTATGATGCTCATCCACTTCCAAATCACCTTTTACATGAATGGTCAGATCCATGCCGCCATGTTTTCCTATCTGTTCCAGCATATGGTCGAAAAAGCCCAGTCCGGTATGAATATCACAACGACCGTTACCGTCCAGATTTACGGCTACATAAATATTCGTCTCTTTCGTGATACGGCGCACCTCTGCCTTTCTCTCACCGGCAAAAAGGAACTCTGCCACCTTATCCCAGTCTTTGGTAGCCAATGCACAGGCATCTTCCAAGCCTTCACAGGCGGCTTCACCACCGGCAGACTTCGGTTTCAGCATGTTCGTATCCTCCTGCAAGAAAATAGCGCGACAACCCAGATTCTTCGCCAGTTCCACATCCGTAGTGCGATCGCCTATCACAAAACTATTCACCAAGTCGTAATCGGGATTTCCAAGATACTTCGTCAGCATACCTGTGCGCGGCTTACGAGTTGGCGCATTGTCTTCGGGCATACTACGGTCTATGCATATATCATCGAACGTAACTCCTTCGCCTTCCAAGGTTTTCATCATCAGGTTATGTGCCGGCCAAAAAGTTTCTTCCGGAAAAGATGCCGTACCCAACCCATCCTGATTGGTAACCATTACAAACTCAAAATCCAGTTTGCTGCGTACAAAGCCAAGATTACGCATTACTTTCGGATAAAACTCCAGTTTTCCCAACGAATCCAACTGATAATCCACAGGTGGTTCAATAACCAACGTTCCGTCACGATCTATAAAAAGTACTTTCTTCATATTTTTCTTAACGCCTCAAGCAGTTTTTCATTTTCCAATCTCGTCCCCACCGTTACCCTCAAACAGTTTCCACAAAGTGACACTGAGTTACGATTACGGACAATGATACCTTCACCTACCAGATAATTATAAATCCTCACCGCATCCGTCACCCGCACCAAGAAGAAGTTCGCATCGGAAGGGAATATTTTCACCGTACAAGGCAATTTTGCAAACTCCTCTTCCAGATTTTCACGTTCTTCTTTCAGTGTCTTCACCCAACGTTCTATTTCATAGTAACGGTGCAACATCTCCAACGCCTGTTTCTGAGTCAGTTGATTCACGTTATAGGGATACTTTATTTTGTTGAGAATCGAAATAACCTCCTGCGAAGCAAAAGCCATGCCTAAACGTATGGCAGCACACCCCCATGCTTTGGAGAAAGTCTGAAGTACAATCAGATTGGGATATTTATCCAGCTCACTCAGGAAAGAAGGTGCTTCCGAAAAGTCATTATAGGCCTCATCCAATATCACCAATCCACTAAAACCGAGGATAATTTTCTCTATTTCATTACGGAGCAAATCATTTCCCGTAGGGTTATTGGGAGAACAAAGAAAAATCAACTTTGTGTGCTCATCCGCAGCCGCCAGCAGCTTGTCTGCTGAAAACTGAAAATTTTCATCCAACAATACTTTGCGGTACTCCACATCGTTGACCTCTGCACACACTTGATACATACCGTACGTAGGATCTATGGCCACCACATTATCTATGCGCGGTTCACAAAAAGCACGGAAAACAAGATCTATTGCCTCATCGCTGCCATTACCCAAAAAGATATGTTCGGGACTTATCTTCTTTATTCTGGACAGTTCATGTTTCAACTCCCGTTGCATCGGATCCGGATAGCGGTTGTGCGGCATGTTATACGGATTTTCATTCGCATCAAGAAAAACAGATGCGGCAGCTCCATTATATTCATCACGTGCCGAAGAATAAGGTTTCAAACGCCAGATATTCGGCCGGGTAAGTTCTTCTAAGGTTCTCATGCAGATTTCTGATTTATAATTTAGAGAATATCATTTTTCAATTTTAATTCCGCAAGCCGGACAGTCACAGCATTCTTATGGGCATTCAAAAACTCATTAGCAGCCATTTCCTCAATAGCCGGGCCAATGGTACGTATTCCTTCCGGCTTAATCTCCTGGAAAGTTATCTTACGTATAAAACTGTCAAGGCTGACGCCACTGTACGCTTTGGCATAACCATTCGTAGGAAGCGTGTGGTTAGTGCCCGAAGCATAGTCTCCGGCGCTTTCCGGAGTGAGAGAGCCCAAAAAGACCGAACCGGCATTAACTATACGTTCTGCAACAGACATATATTCTGCCGTTTCGATAATGAGATGCTCCGGCGCATAGGAATTGGTCAACTCAATAGCCTCGTCCATATTACGCACCACAATCAGCTTACTGTTGGCAAGAGACTTTTCCGCAATCTCTTTACGGGGCAACAAAGCCAACTGGCGCTCCACTTCTTCTTTCACCGCCTGTTGCAATGCCGAAGAGGTGGTAATCAACATCGCCTGACTGTCTACGCCATGTTCAGCCTGGCTCAGCAAGTCAGCCGCTACAAAAGCAGGATTAGCCGTCTCATCCGCCAGTACCTCCACCTCTGAAGGCCCGGCAGGCATATCAATCGCTACATCACGCAAGCTGACCAATTGCTTGGCAGCTGTGACATACTGATTGCCCGGACCAAAAATCTTATACACTTTCGGTATGCTCTCCGTACCATAAGCCATCGCTGCAATGGCTTGCACGCCTCCCGCCTTAAAAATACGGTTTACTCCCGCCACCTTAGCCGCAAACAAAACGGCCGGATGTACTTTTCCATCCTTGCCCGGAGGAGTACAGAGCACAATCTCCTTACATCCTGCAATCTTTGCCGGAACAGCCAGCATCAATACAGTGGAAAAGAGTGGAGCCGTTCCACCGGGGATATACAACCCCACTTTCTCTATGGCAACAGCTTTCTGCCAACAAGTAACTCCCGGCTGAGTCTCTATCCGTTTGCCTTCAAAGCATTGCGCCGCATGGAATGTCTCTATATTCTGCTTTGCCAACCTGATGGCCTTTTTCAGTTCCTCGCTTACCAACGCTTCCGCTTCTTTCTGCTCTTCTTCCGTTACGGTCAATGCGCCCAGCGCTACTTTGTCAAACTGTTCTTCATACCTCAACACTGCACAATCACCTTCCGCTTTTACACAGTCTATAATACCCCGTACCGTATCGAAGAGGTTCTCCGTATTCATAACCGGACGTTTTAACAATTCCGTCCATTGAGTTCTATCAGGATTGGTTATCAGTATCATATCAGTTTTTTATTTGTATTTAAAAGAAATTCACCTCATCACAGAAAGTCTCCGCGGTGAAAACTAAATTATCATTTTCTCAATCGGCAGCACCAGAATACCTTCCGCCCCCAATGCTTTCAATTTACCGATAATCTCCCAAAAACATTTTTCGTCCAGCACAGTGTGTACGGAACACCAACCCTCTTGCGCCAACGGCATCACCGTAGGGCTTTTCATGCCCGGAAGTACGGCTACTATCTCATCCAACTTATCTTTCGGAGCATTCATCAGCACATATTTCTTGTCTTCCGCTGTCTTCACCGCATCCATGCGGAACAACAGTTCTTTCAGAATCTCTTTTTTATCCTCACTCATGTCCTTATTACCAATCAGAAGAGCTTCGGACTTCATCACTACTTCCACTTCTTTCAAGCGATTGCTCACCAAAGTGGAACCGGAGCTTACAATATCAAAAATTGCATCAGCCAGGCCAATACCCGGAGAAACCTCCACCGAACCGGTAATCACGTGTATTTCCGCTTTCACTCCCTGTTTCTTGAGATATCGAGAAAGAATACCGGGATACGAAGTGGCAATCTTCTTACCCTCAAACCATTGCGGTCCCGGATATTCGATATCCTTAGGCAATGCCAGTGACAGACGGCATTTGCTGAACCCCAAACGCTTTATGATTTCAGCATCCTCAGCCTTTTCCATGAACTCGTTTTCGCCTACGATACCCAAATCGGCCACTCCCGTAGCCACTGTTTGTGGAATATCATCATCCCGCAAAAACAATACTTCCAAAGGAAAATTAGAAGACTGTACCAACAACGTACGTTTAGTCGCGCTTAGTTTTATATCCGATTCTTCGAGGAATGACATCGTCTCGTCAAAAAGACGGCCCTTAGCTTGTACTGCAATTCTTAACATGATTCGATTTACTATTTAACAATTTATTATTTTCGCTTTGTTGTCCAGCATTAAATGCCGAACGGGAGAAACAAAAAACGAGGTTTACCAATATTCGGTAAGCCTCGTCCTCTATATGCTCTTCGTTATACACATACAACCATACGCCCACCGAATTATTCGTCAGGATGATAATGATGATGATGTGCAACGATATTCTTCATACTTTTTCCATTTTCAATGCGACAAATGTAAACGATTTGTTTTAAACCACCAAGAATTTATCACAAAAAGTTCATTTTTTCTTTCATTTCATTAAATCAAGGGCAATATCTCATCCGGTTCTACATCACAATGATGAAAAAACATTTCTTTTTCCGCCTTCTCCTGCGGGAAAGTAAAATAGGTGCAGGTAGCTTCCGTACAGAGTTCACCCATACTGTTATACAGTCTCGCTTCTATAATGGCAATATTACGTTTCTGTTCACGCAACGAAGCACGCAACACCACATGTGTGTCGTTCGTCGATATGGATTTCCGGAAACGGGTCTCCATCTTTGATGTCACCCCTCCGGTCTGTAATTTACGGAATACCACCCAGCCGCAAATCTCATCCAGCAATACGGACTGGATACCTCCATGCAATGTGTTCAACCATCCCTGATACTCAGGACGTGGCTTCCAGATACTCACTACTTCATCGCCATCTTCGTAAAACTCCATTCGTACGCCTGCCTCATTGTCGGGTGAACAACCAAAGCAATTATAGCCTTCCATGTCTTTCCATGGGTTGATAATCTTCTTCATACAATACTCCTTTTATTCCTCTCACAAAGATAATGATTCTTTATTATACAAGGCAAAAGGAGCACAAAGAAACTCATCTGTTTATCCGTATTTTCAAATAAGCACGATCATCAAACGAACAATTCCCTTCTTGTATTCCTTTCGTACTCTTATACAATCGGATACATAAAGGATCTTTTTCCAAAATATCCGCTAAGTAACATTCCGACGCATACAAAGTAGAGTATAAATGAGGATAACCGTCAGAAGCCAATACTACTTCTTTCGCATCGCCCACCGGAAAAACTTTCACCTGCTCCATCTGTACAGGGAATCCATCAAACACAGAAAAAGAGAACGGCTGTCCTTGTATCGGACAATTCTGCAAAAGCGCTTGTTTTTGCAGAAAAGGATAAATAAATTCCCGCCCCGGGTCATGAGATTCCAAATCTTTCATCGTAGCCCCACCCAGCAAAGCAACCTCATTTACTACTGCACGAACATCCGCCATAATAGCATCAATCTCTTTCTCATTGGACAAATACAGATTATCAATGATACACTGACAATCACCCACCTGCCATACTTCATTCCGGGCATAGCTGTAAATCACCCCATTAGCCGTAAAGCGTTTACCCGGTTCAGCCTTCAGTTCATCAAGCAAATTGTGCTGCACATAGAAATCATATATTCTTTCTGTTATCCGACGGATGGCATCGGCAGCATCAATATCCTTCGGAAAATTACGTATAGCCTCCAAAGCAAGCTCCATAGCCAACCGGCCGGTTTTCTTACCTTCATAAGTGAAAGTAGATTTGGCCGTAGCTCCGTCAATCACCGCAGCAAAATAAGGAGTGACAATCATGCCATCCTCATTGGTCTGCGGATTCTTCTTACCCTTCAAAAAGCACTCCTCAACCTGCAAATGAGGCACGAAGGGAGCCTGAAACTCATTTTCTGATTGTAAGTATGTCCAATCGCGTTCACAATCCATTACTTTCGATTTATGTTTCAAATAATCAATCAGGTATGCCGGACGGTCCGTTTGCAAAATAGTCGCACCTAAATTTTCTATCAGATAACCATACCCTTTATCCGGATTCACTAATGAGCAATCGTCATCATGCCCGCCAGCATGTGTATCCCACAAAGTATTATACCAAATACGTGATTTCCCGGCCATGATCCTTTTCACTTCGTAGGGTAACGGATTCGTATCATGAGCGAATTTAAACTCGATAGCCACCGGTTTCAATATCCGAAGATAATCATTTAACTTACGGATAGCGTCTTCATCATCCAAATTAACTTTTGGCATAAAGATCACTTTATCCAGATATTTTCCATAATCACGTTGCACATCTTCTGCCGGTGCATTGCTTTTCATTATCACCAGATTGGCTGTTCCTGTTTTCTCCAATAATTCATAGACCTGGTGAAAATAGTCAAAAGCCTTATCCAGATTCAGCATCACCTTCCCCTTGGCTTCCAACAGTACCTCTTCCAAAGTAGGGACTTTGTAGATAGTCTTGATATTGCATCCGTTCCGCAGCCGTAATTGCTTGATTTCCGCCAGTGTCAAGTCCTTGACATACCCTTTTCCGGTGGTTGTACGATCCACCTTGTCATCGTGCATTACTATCAGTTCGCCATCCTTTGTCCGTCCCAAATCTATTTCAACAATATCCACTCCCATCCGGCTGGCATTCCTCACTGCCTCAACAGAATTTTCACAGGCATTTCTCCAGTCTCCCCGATGAGAGACAACCAGCACATCCTTACTATCAGGGTTAAACAATTTTTCACGAATAGCTGCCACTCTATCCGTTCCCTGCGCCCACACAACAGTCTGGCAGAGCAACAAAAGCAGCAAGATATAATTCTTTCTTTTTTTCATAACTCAGATGTATCCTTATTTTATATTATTCGTATCTGTGAAAGTCCTAATAGTATCCTTCATTCTGCTCCTCGGTAATCACACCGGCAGGACTCAATCGGTCAATATGCGTCTGAGGTATCGGGCGCAACTTATGAAACTCTTTCAAACCGGTGGCATCCGGATTAAATGTTTTCACCCATTCATAGAACTTCTCGGTACGCACCAAATCTTCCCAACGACAAGTCTCACCAAGCAATTCCCGTCCCCGTTCGTCCAACATAAATTCCACAAAATCCGTATTACGCAGTTGAGCCTCAGTGACCTTAATCGCATCGTATGTACTATGCGTATCATTTACTCCTCCCTCAATGGTATAAAATTGCGGAGCCTTCACTTCCCCCTCATGCCATGCAGCACGTTCGCGCACCTTATTCACATAAGTGGCAGCCAAGTCATAATCGCCTTTTCTCCCCGCAGCCTCGGCAGCAATCAGGTAAGTTTCTCCCAAACGCATCCGTACCCATTCACGAGAAGACGCCTTCTCGGCAACCGACGGACGATTAGGTGCCATATGCTTTATCAGATTGGGATAATGCTTCAGATCCTGCACTTCATACGGATAATAGACATACTTTTTACCGGCACGCAGTTTCTTCATTTCCAGACTTTGCGCTTTAAATCCTGTTTTTTCGACAGTATAATAAACGGCTGTATCTCCTAATGCAAACTTTTCTTTCCCTTCCACTTGTCCTTTGGCAGGATCGGGGGTAAAATACACGCTTCCGCCATCTTCCAACTTCTTCCACACAGGAATTGTTTTCTCGTTGTTGGAAAGAAATGCCCAACGGAAACTCTTATAGAAACGAGAGTCATTTTTACGGTCGAATAAACCGAACAACGTTTTTTCACTTGGCCGGAACCGTTTATATGGACGTCCGTAATTGATGTCACGCTGCATGCCCGGTTCATCGTCGTACACCGGCAACCAATACAAATGGAAAGTATTGCCATCATCATTAAAGATAGAATTGTTGGTAAACTGAACAGCAAAAATCACCTCCGAATTTCCCATATTGTTGATGTCCCATAAATCCGCAAAGTCTTTGACCAGCTGATACTCTTTACCCTCCTTAATAACCATTTCCGAATAATACAAAGCACTATCCATGTCAGTAGGTTTCTGTCCCCGCTTATCAGCGACCGCACTACCCCGAGTGAGATAGACCTTCGCCAACAGATGAGCCGCTGCATAGCTGGTGGCACGTCCTTTTTCCTTGGTCGTAGGAGCTAAGTTAGCGGTACACTCCCGCAAATCCGTAATAATCTGTTTGTAAACCTCTTCAACCGAAGCCCTCTTAAAGTCGGTTCTCACTTCCAAACTACCTTTCGTCACCAACGGAATACGTCCGAACTGCTGCACCAGATCAAAATAGAGGAACGCACGAATAAACAGCATTTCCGCATAACTTTGCTTCTTGTCGCTCTCACTCAGTTCAGAGTTTAAGATGCGCTCCAGGCCGATATTAGCTGTACCGATACCTTTATAATGATTTTCCCACATCTTGTCCAATATATCCAAATCCGGATTCAACTGCGTTCCATACATATTGAACGATGCTTTATAGTTACCGTCACTTCCGGCGATGAACAGATCCGTACCCATCTCCGTCAGGACATCAAAGCGTTCACCGCCACATCCCCAACGCAAATAGCTGTAAGCAGATACGACGGCGGCATCCACTCCTTCCTTCGTTTCGTAGTAATCATAAGTCAACTTCGGAGCTCCATCTTCACTCAGCCAGTCCGAACACCCTGCCAAGGCAGACGACAGGGCCATTATCATAAAAATTTTTATTGCTTTCATAACATTCTCTTTTTTTACATTGACAAATTAATACCAAACATCCAAGTGCTGTAACTCGGCGCTGTACGCCCGTTAGCACCTTCCGGGTCTATACCTGTGAAGTTTGTAAATATCGCCGGATTATTCGCACTCAAGTAAATACGGATTTTATCCATCAGCACTTTCTTACTCCACATTTCGGGCAGCGTATAGCCCAAAGTAATATTCCGTATTCTGAGGAAATCCGCCTTGTCATATCCCAATGTAGAGATATAATCCAGTTTCTCCACATCCACACTCGGTCTTGGGAAAGCATTGGTAGGGTTGGTAGGAGTCCAGTAGTCCACTTTTACTGTATTACCGCGTCCCGGCTTCTCCATAAACTCAATGTTGTTTCTCAACAATCCGCCCACGCTGGCATACAGGAACACAGACAAATCAAACCCCTTGAACTCAAAATTATTAACCATACTCGCTACAAACTTGGGACGCACACTTCCCAGTATTTGCTTATCTTCTTCCGTAATTTTATAGTCACCATCCACATCCTCCAACCGGATAGATCCGGGCTTAAAGTTAGCCCCCTTCTCGTTGAACTTAGCCATTTCAGCCAGATCATTTTCCGTATTTTGCCAAATACCTATCTTCTTATAATTATAATAGACATCAATCGGTTGACCGATAAACCAAAGATTACCCACATCATCAGTCTTTCCATTATACAACTCTACAATCTCTTCTTTATTGGCAGAGAAAGTCAGATCCGTACTCCAAGTAAAGTTCCTATTCATTATATTACGAGTATTCAACGTAATCTCAACACCCTTATTTCTGGTAGAGCCTACATTGGACATCACGCTGGAGAAGCCCGAAACAACAGGTAATTGGCGTTTGAGCAACAAATCTTTCGTATTCTGCAGATAGAACTCAACAGTACCGTTAATACGGTTCTTCAAGAAACCGAAATCCACACCTACATTCCATTGGTCAGTGGTCTCCCAAGTGAGCTGGTCATTTGCCATAACGGAAGGAGCATAGCCTATATATTCCGAACTCCCATTATTGAACACATAATGTCGCAAAGCCAGTTGCCCCTTGGTCTGATACGGGCTGACCGCAGAATTACCGGTCTTTCCGTAACCGACACGCAATTTCAGGTTATCCAACCAAAGAAGATCTTTCATAAACGGTTCGTCACTGATGCGCCAAGCCAATGCAGCAGAAGGGAAAAGCACCCATTTATGCCCCTCGGCAAGTCTGGAAGAACCGTCATAACGGGCAGATAGCGTTAACAGATAACGCCCCATATAGCCATAATTGACACGTCCCATAAAAGAAGCCATATTCCATTTTATGTAGTCACTTCCCACCCCGTCAATCATCAGTCCGGAAGCCAAGTCGTAATACTTCAAGATGTCAGAAGGCAATTTCTGCACTTTCCCACTAAGGTCTTCCTGCAAATCCTGTTGAATGGATTGCAACAGTGTCACGCCTAATGAATGTTTTTTATTAAAATCACGATTGTACGAAAAGTAGTTTTCCCACGTCATCATCGTATATTTAACTACGGAGTTAGAAGCAAAAGAGTTTCCCAACTGACGTTCGGTAGTAGCGGAAGCGAAATATTCATAATTCTGTTCCGTTCGAGAGTCTATACCCAGATTTGAACGGAAAGTAAGCCCTTTCACCGGAAGTTTAATATCGGCAAAGTAACTGCCCAAGAAACGGCTGTTCTTCAGCGGACGATCTACGGCTCCGTCCACCATATTCATCAATGGATTATACATTTGCGAGTCACCACCCACCAATCCGGGATATGTTCCGTCCTCATTCTGAAATTTTCCAAGCGGAGTGATGCGATACAAGTACATATCTTCTTCCATACCGCTTCCACGATTTTGTACGGAATGAGAATATTGTGTCTGCCCGCCTATCCTTATATATTCATTTATTTTGTGATTGAGATTGAAGCGAATGGAGAACCGTTCATAGTTCTGATCTTTCATAATACCGTCATTCTTATTGTAAGTAGCTGAGGCCATGAAGTTTGTCTTTGTTCCACCACCTCTTACATTCACCTGATGATCTGTAATGATACCGGTACGGGTAACTTGGTCGAACCAATCAAATGAACGGACTTTGGACGGATCATAGTTCCCGTTCTCATCGTATGCCATCATCACAGATTCGAGCACATAGGCATCTTGCTTAAACATAGGTAACAGCATATCCAACTCTTTATCGGGAACATCTGACAAGTATTTATTGGATCCTGTGCTATTTCTGTATGCCTCGCGCGTATATTCTGCATATTCGGCACCATTCATCATCTCCAGTTTGTTCTGTATGGTCTGTATTCCCACATATCCGTTGTAGTCTACATGCGTTCTTCCCTCTTTACCCTGCTTGGTAGTTATCAAGATAACGCCGTTAGCACCGCGCGAACCGTAAATAGCCGTTGCCGAAGCATCTTTAAGCACTTCCATGGATTCAATATCTGCCGGACTAATCTCGCCCATCCCCCCTGTCACTGGAATACCGTCTATTACAAACAGCGGATCATTGCTGGCATTAATGGAACGCTTTCCGCGAATCAACACAGAAGGCGATGAACCCGGCGACCAGTTCGACGTAGATACCACAACTCCTGAGGCGCGTCCTTGCAAAGCCTCTGCGGCCGTAGTAGCCGGTACGGCAGATATGGTTTCAGCATTCAAAGAAGCCACAGAGCCTGTCAGGTCGCGTTTTTTCACACTACCGTAACCCACCACCACAACCTCATCCAGCTGTTTGGAATCCTCGGATAAGGTAACGTTGACAGATTGTTTGTCTTTCACCGACAACTCCCGGTCTTGATAGCCGATATAAGATATAGCAATCAACGCATCGGACGGCACATTGTCCAAAGTAAAAATTCCATCTACGTCTGTTATCGTTCCATTCGTAGTGCCCTTCACTAATACGGTTGCACCGATTACCGCTTCTCCCTTTTCGTCTATCACTTTACCGGTGACCCGCTTTACCCCCTCTTGCTGCCGTTTCTCGTTCTTCCTTTTGGACAGTAGAATCATTTTATTCCGGATCGTAAAAGTCAAATCTTTGTCCAGAATTTCCGAAAGGACTTGTTCCACCGGTGTATTCTTAAAATAGCCGGTAATTTTTTTCGTTTCATCTACCTCTTTCAGTTCATAGATAATAGACAATCCCGTTTGATGTTCTATCTCAGTGAGAACACTTTTAAGAGACTGATTTTCAAAACTTTTACTCACATTCTGTGCTTTCGTGACGGCACAAACAGTGCATAGGGCTACATATAAAAGTAGCCTACTTACTTTTTTTCTCATGTTGTCAGAATTAGAATTGTTTTTACAATAAAACTTTAGTCCGCTTATCGCTTTCAGACATAGTACTTAATTTTAAAGGTTGAACCAAGCTCCTGTATTTGCGTCCAAAAACAGAGAGCAAAAACATGTTTTATTCCTTAATATATATATTATCTTCCTTATATTCAATAGTGACAGGCATAATCTCTTGCAGCGCTTTCATCACCTCGCCTATTGTCTCCCGGTTACGGAGCGAGATACGGAAAGCTTTGCTGCCAAGTGCTTCAGACGCAATCCTTATCTGAACATTATACTGCCGCGAAAGTTTCATGGCCAGTTCTTTCAGCGTAATGCGTTCAAATTCCACCTGATTTTTCAACCATGCCGTAGAATGCGTGGCATCAACTTTTGTTTTTTGCAATCTTCCGGTTGCTACATTGAGACGCATAGATTCCCCCGGAACTATCTTATAAATATTCTTTTCGTGCAGAAGTTCCACTTTCCCTTCAAGCAACGTAGTCGTTACGTACGGATCACCCGAATAAGCAGAAACATTGAACTTCGTGCCTTTCACCAACACCGCATACGCAGGCGTTTCCACCTTAAACGGAATACCTTCGTGCCGGGTAACTTCAAAATAGCCTTCACCTTCCAACTTCACCACCCGGTTCTCCTTATCAAACCTATTGGAATATATTAACTTAGAACCTGAGTTCAGCCAGACATTTGTTCCGTCGGACAACGTTATCTTGCTTTTCTCCCCGAAAGGCACTTCCAGCGTAAAGTACGTTTCAGGTTGCAGGCATGTCACCGTATAGCCTATTCCCAGCGTTGCTCCGGCAGTAAGGATAACAATGGCCACAACAGCAGCTATCTTCCTCCAGAAAGCCCCCACACCGGGCAGCAACATCGGAGTTACCGCTTTCCGGGTATGCAATCTTGCTTGCAGCTTCTCCCATTCGAATTCAGTCCTTTCATTCGCCACAGATGTTTCCAACCATTGACGTTCCCATTCCTTGAACAATGAATAGTTACCACCACTCTCCTGAATGAAACGATACAACCGTTCTTCATCCTGTGCCGACAGACATCCTTCAAAATAACGAACCGCCGCCTCACGCATATCTGTTTCTACTTCCTTCATAACTTCTGCTTTCTATAAGATAAAACAACTGAAAAATAACTTACCCAACCTTCTATAAATAAAAAAAGCAGAAAATTTTTCTTTTTCTACTTATAATGTTTATCCCTACGTTCTCATTTACAATCGATAAGCCATGCCAAAACGACGATACAGACGTCCATCGGGTATTTCTCCTTAAAATGCCGGGCAAAGATATCCAAAGCTTTGGCTATCTGCTTCTCCACCGCAGTAGTCGATATTCGCAACTGCTCGGCGATTTCCCTATTCTTTAAATTCTCAAACCTGCTTAGGACAAATACCTCACGACAACGTTCGGGCAAATTATCTATCACCGACTTTATCTGCTGCTCCAACTCTTCATACAGCAGCCCGTATCCGGCATCGGGTGCAAAGTCGGCGTAGTACAGCCGTTCTTCTCCCCCCACCTTAGCCAAATACTCTATCCGGTGCTTTTCCACCACCGCCTCATGCTTCAAGTAGTTCAGGCAACTATTCCGTACCATAGCAAACAGTAAGGAAGTTACGGATACAGCAACCAGGAGATTACGCTTCTCCCAGAAGTTCAGGAAACATTCCTGAACAATATCCAATGCAACTTCCTCATTCTCTACAAAACGGACAGCATATCCAAGCAAACGCGGAAAAGACTTCTTGAAAAGAAAAGCAAAAGCGTCTTCGTTATCTTTCCTGATTTCGGACAGTAATAACGCTTCATCCATGAATTCCATCATATTGTCTCTGTTTTTTCGGATGCAAAAGTAAGATGTACATTTTTCAACAATGTTACAACTACTTGAAGTTCCGAAGTCGGTTAACAAGTTACAATATTAGTAATTCCAAATGGAATATACAAATTTTTAGAATAATAGCTTCTATTCCTTGCTTCGCGCATTCCACACCAGCAATGCCAACAATACAGACATCAATGCCGCCCCTATCCAAAACCAGTTGATATAAGTGAAGTCATAAACTTCAACACCGTTGACAACATGCTTAT